>Ga0208888_100053_pt1 | contig 98681 bp, 85 predicted proteins | sample LakWasM115_HOW13_2_FD_183929 | JGI IMG/M metagenome (GOLD analysis project Ga0208888, IMG submission 183929) | Freshwater sediment methanotrophic microbial communities from Lake Washington under simulated oxygen tension - Sediment Metagenome... | ecosystem: Environmental > Aquatic > Freshwater >...
GTCATACGATTTATGTATGGGATGTTAGAAGTCCGGATGGCTATTCCTGTGGTGTGGTTTCAATCGAGAATGTACAAGTGATAGATTACCCGAGATACTTTACACCAAACGGTGATGGTTTCCATGAGACTTGGAATGTAACAGGCTTGCAAAACTTTGACGCGATAACCAAGATTTACATTTTTGACCGCTACGGTAAGTTGCTCAAACAACTGAGTGCTTCGGGCGATGGTTGGGACGGAACGTACAACGGACAACCATTACCGTCAACGGATTATTGGTTTACGGTAGACTATCCTGAGAATGGCGTGATGAAGCAGTTTAAAGCGCACTTTAGTTTGAAACGATAAACAAAACAAACTACTAAATACAAAAACACCCGTTCTGATGAGCGGGTGTTTTTTTTTGCAATAGCAATATCAATATAACAATTTATTGATGTAGTAATGGTTAAAATAAGGTTTTTGGGATAGGTTTAGATTTTTTTGGTTGATGGTAGTTCGTTAATTTGGTTCTGATAGGCTTTTTATTGTAAGTTTTTTACTGTTTTACCGTTTAACAACTTCCTTTTTTAACATCTTGAGGTCATGGTTTTAACATTTACTATTTATAAGAATTCTCTACATTTACACACCCAACACAAACTAACCTACCCATGATATTGTCTTCTGTATTTGAGCAAGCTCAACGCTATGATACTCCTTTGATTATTGAGTATTATTTTCGGGGAGAAAAAATTAAAGACCCGATTACTTTTTTTGAAGTCAACCAGCCTTTTTGCGACTATATTTTTCCATCTACTACTGAAACGCTGGTAATGGTTAATAAGTACTTAATTTACCGCGAAACCCATAAGCTAGTGATTTCGGAATACGGTTTTCATTTGATTCATTTGTAGTTAGCACTGTTCTAACAAACTACCCAAGGTGAATTTAGCCCCGACAGCAGCGAGCTACCGTGTAGCGCGAATGGCGGGAGCAGTAGTGAAAGAAAGACAAAAGGTGCGCTCCAAAAATAAAAAACGCCTCTGTTAATGGAGGCGTTTTTTGTTTATGATATGGTTTGAAAATTAGGCATTGTACACTTTCAATGCCTCTTTTAAAATGGCTACAGAGCGGATTAAATCTTCTTTTTTCAAAACGTAAGCAATGCGGACTTCATTTAATCCAACGCCCGGAGTAGAATAGAAACCTGCTGCCGGCGCTACCATTACGGTTTCGCCATTGTAGTCGTAGGATTCCAATAACCATTGTGCAAAATCATCGGCGTTTTTCACCGGTAATTGGGCAATGCAATAGAAGGCACCTTTAGGCGTAGCTACTTTTACGCCTTCAATTTTTTGCAGTTCGGCAATTAAGGTATCGCGACGGTCTTTGTACTCGGCTATCACATCGTCGAAATAACTTTGCGGCGTTTCCAACGCGGCTTCACTAGCAATTTGAGCGTAGGTTGGCGGACTCAAACGAGCCTGGGCAAATTTCATCGCGGTGGCCATTAATGCCTTGTTTTTCGAAACGATGCAACCAATACGTGCGCCACACATGCTGTATCTTTTGGAAACTGAGTCAATCATGATGGCGTGTTCTTCCAAGCCAGGCACGTTCATTACGGAGAAGTGTTTTTCATTCTCGTCGTAAATAAACTCGCGGTATACCTCATCGGCAATCAGGAATAAATCGTGTTTTTTAACGATTTCAGCCAACTGCATGATTTCTTCTTGTGAGTATAAATAACCGGTTGGATTGCCCGGATTACAAATTAAGATGGCTTTGGTTTTAGGCGTAATCAGTTTTTCGAACGCGGCAATCGGTGGTAAGGCAAAACCTTCGTCTATAGTAGAAATTACAGGCACTACGGTTACACCGGATGCTGTTGAAAATCCGTTATAGTTAGCGTAAAATGGCTCGGGAATAATAATTTCATCGCCTGCATCCATAGTACTTCCCATGGCAAACAACAAGGCTTCGGATCCTCCGGTAGTAATAATAATATCGGCGGTATCAATAGGTAAGCCATGTGATTTGTAGTAAGCGGATAGTTTGTTGCGGTAACTTTCAAAACCGGCCGAGTGGCTGTATTCCAATACTTTGATGTCGGCATTTTTTACCGCATTCAAGGCTGCTTCAGGCGTTTTGATATCGGGTTGACCAATATTGAGGTGGTATACTTTATGTCCTTTTTTCTTAGCAATTTCAGAATATGGCACCAACTTTCGGATGGGCGATTCAGGCATTTGCTGCCCTTTTATTGATATCTTAGGCATGTTGTTGATTTTAGAGCTGCAAATTTGCGATTTTTTTAGTTTGAAAACAATGCATTTATCGCCTTAAAAATTGTTAAAAATTATTTTTTCACCTTTGTTTTTTAGTAAATTTAGCGAAAATCACATCGAATGCGCTTTTTCTACACTTTACTCTTTTTTTGTATCAGCCTTAATTTTGGTTTTAGTCAATCGGCTTTTCAATTGCCCCAAGGCCAACAAAAAGCCGTTATTCCTTTTCAAATGATCAACAATTTAATTTTTATTCCTATAAAGGTTAATGGCGAAACTTTGACTTTTTTGTTGGATACCGGAGTAGAAGAAACGGTGCTTTTTAGTTTAGACGACAAGGAAGAAGTGAGTTTGCATCAATTGGAAAAAATCAAATTGAAAGGTTTAGGAGCTAACGAGGCGGTTGAGGCCTATAAATCCTCTAAAAACAAGCTTGAAGTTTCAGGCTTTGTTGATGACAACCACGAGCTCTATTTGATTTTAGACCAAGAGTTTAACTTTTCGTCTCAAGTAGGCATACCTGTAAATGGTATTATAGGGTATCACTTTTTTAAAGACCATTTGGTTGAGATTAATTACGATCGCAAAAAGGTGATAGTGTATGCCGATTCACATATTAAAATTAGAAAAAGAATCCTTAAATCACATAAAAAAGAGGCGATTAGTCTTGAAAACAATAAGCCTTATTACACTACCAATGTGGTGACTGTAAACCAATCTCATCCGTCTAAAATGCTTATCGATACCGGCAACAGCGATGCCATTTGGTTGTTTTTGAGTGAAGCGCCCAATCTGACGTTACCTTCCAAGTCGATTAAATGTTTTTTAGGTAGGGGTTTTAGTGGCAATGTATATGGTCAAAGGGCCAGAATGCAAAGTTTCACTTTTGGCGATACCAATTTTAAAAATCCGATAGGTACTTTTCCGGATTCAACGTCTGTCAGTAGTGTAAGTTTTGTTCAGGATAGAGTTGGTTCTTTGGGTGGTGGTGTATTGTCGCGTTTTTCTATCTTTTTTGATTATCCGGGCAGTTGTATCTATGCTAAACCCGGTGCCAAAATTTCGATGCCGTTTAACTTTAACATGAGTGGTCTCGAAGTCCAACACGATGGTTTGGAATGGGTCACTCAAACCTATCAAGAACGCGGTGGTACAGCAGCGGTTTATACCGCTAGGCAAGACAATATGGGCCATGTACAGGACAACTTAAAAATCAAGTTTGAGTTAAAACCGGTGTTTCGCATTTTTAATGTTAGAGAAGGTTCGGTGGCGCAATTGGCCGGGGTACAAAAAGATGACCGCATTGTTAAAATTAACGGTCGAAATGCTCATTATTTATCTATTGAAACCATCAACGAACTGCTAAAATCGGAAGAGGGCAGAACCATAGTTCTCGAGGTAGAACGCAAAGGCGTACTCTTAACGTATAAGTTCCAACTCAAAAGTATCCTATAAAAAAACTCCCGATCATTCGGGAGTTTCTGTTATTGCATTAACGGACTTTTTGTCTTTTTTTCCAGTAGGTTCTCTACCGGTTTGATAATCACTTCGCCTTTTATTTTTAAGGCTACTCGACCTTCGTCTACATTCACCGCGTTACTTTCCACTGTGATGGTTTTTCTGATAGGCCCCGGATTCATATTGTATTTCACCTCAATCTTTCCGGTTTTGCCCGGCATAATCGGGTCTTTGGAAAAACTCGGCACCGTACAACCACAACTGCTTTTCACATCTTTAATCAACAAGGGCTGATTGCCGGTATTGGTAAATTCAAACACACGCAAACCACTATCCTCTTCTTTGGTTACTTTGCCGTAATCTATGGTGTTGTCTTTGTCTTTAAACTCAATTTTAGGACCGTCTTGTGCAAATACCATTGTTTTAAACAATATAGTTGCGATAAGTATTATTTTTTTCATAGGTCAAACGTTGCATTTGGTTAGTAAAAATACTGGGTTTAAATTAATACACAAAAATTTAATTCTTAATTTTTTCTAAAGTCTTTATTAGTTACTTTTGCAATTCAGTTTACAAAAGCTGTGCCAGAGGGTTAGGAGCGGCACGAGTGAAACGAATTGGCGAAGCAATGGTTAGTGTGTGTCTGTTATCCATATTCCCGCTTTAGGTTCTGCAAGGCGCCACTGCAATCGGGGCTAAAAGAGAATCGTATCGCACTTTTGTAAGCTAACAATCTAAGAAGTCCAATAATCTAAGAAGTCTAACAATCTATCATATGATTCCAGCGCAATTCAACGCCCAAGAAGTAGAAAAAAAATGGTACGACTACTGGATGAAAAACAACTATTTTCATTCCAAGCCCGACCACCGCAAACCATACACCATTACCATTCCGCCACCCAATGTGACCGGAGTCTTGCACATGGGACACATGTTAAACAACACCATACAAGATGTGTTGATTCGTCGTGCCCGCTTAAAAGGTTTTAATGCTTGTTGGGTACCCGGTACCGACCATGCATCGATTGCTACCGAGGCCAAAGTAGTGGCCAAGTTGAAAAGCGAAGGCATCAACAAAAACGATTTAACTCGTGAGGAGTTCCTCAAACACGCTTGGGATTGGACCAACAAATACGGCGGTACCATCTTAGAGCAGTTAAAACAATTGGGTTGTTCTTGCGATTGGGACAGAACCAAGTTTACTATGGATCCCGACATGTCGGCTTCCGTAATTCGTTCGTTTGTAGATTTGTATAACAAAGGACTCATTTACCGCGGTTACCGCATGGTAAACTGGGATCCGGAAGCCAAAACTACCTTGTCTGACGAAGAAGTAATTTACGAAGAGCGTCAAGGTAAACTCTATCATTTAAAATACCAAATCGAATGGACTAACGAGTTTGTAACCATCGCTACCACGCGTCCTGAAACCATACTGGGTGATACTGCTATTTGTATCCATCCGGAGGACAAGCGTTACGCTCACCTAAAAGGTAAAAAAGCTATTGTGCCGATTTGCAACCGTGTAATCCCGATTATCTTCGACGAGTATGTAGATATGGAATTCGGAACCGGTTGTTTAAAAGTAACGCCGGCACACGATGTGAACGATAAAACCTTAGGCGAAAAACACAACCTGGAAATTATCGACATCTTTAACGAAGATGCAACACTCAATTCCTATGGCTTGCACTACCAAGGCCAAGACCGTTTTGTAGTACGTGAAGCCATTGCAGCCGAATTAGAAACCTTAGGCGCTTTAGCCAAAACCGAAACGCATTTGAATAAAGTAGGGACTTCAGAGCGCACCAAAGCCGTGATCGAGCCGCGTTTGTCTGACCAATGGTTCCTTAGCATGGAAGAGTTGGTAAAACCGGCCATCAAAGCCGTATTGGAAACCGAAGAAATCAAATTATACCCATCGCGTTTTAACAACACTTACCGTCATTGGTTGGAAAACATCCGCGACTGGAACATCTCGCGCCAATTGTGGTGGGGACAACAAATTCCGGCCTACTACTACGGCGATGGCAAAGAAGATTTTGTAGTAGCTGAAAATATAGAAACTGCGCTCGAGCTTGCGAGAGCCAAAACCAACAACCCACAACTTACAACCGACAACCTCAAGCAAGATCCCGACGCTTTGGATACTTGGTTCTCCTCTTGGTTATGGCCAATGGCAGTATTTGGTGGTATTTTAGACCCCGAAAACGAAGATTTTAAATACTATTATCCTACCAACGATTTAGTAACCGGACCGGACATTTTGTTCTTCTGGGTAGCGCGTATGATTATTGCGGGTTACGAATATGCCGGCGAAAAGCCGTTTACCAATGTATATTTAACAGGCTTGGTGCGCGACAAACAACGCCGTAAAATGTCGAAGTCGTTAGGCAACTCGCCTGAACCGTTGGAACTGATTGAAAAATTCGGTGCCGATGGCGTTAGAGTAGGATTGTTGTTGAGTGCCTCGGCAGGAAACGACATTTTGTTTGACGAAGAGTTGTGCAACAATGGTAAAGCTTTTGCCAATAAGATATGGAATGCCTTCCGTTTGGTAAAAGGCTGGGAAGTAGCCGATCTTCCACAACCGGAAAGTGCCAAAGTAGCTATCGAATGGTACGAAGCCAAGTTGCAACAAACTTTAGCCGAAATTGAAGACCATTTTGATAAGTATCGTTTGTCTGATGCTTTAATGGCCATTTACAAATTGGTTTGGGACGACTTCTGTTCGTGGTTCCTGGAAATGATTAAACCGGGTTACCAACAGCCAATCGACTGTGCTACGTTTGACAAAGCCATTGAAATGTTGGAAGCCAACTTAAAGCTGTTGCATCCGTTTATGCCGTTCTTAACCGAGGAGATTTGGCAACACATAGCCGAAAGAACACCGGAGCAAGCCTTAATTATAGCCGAGTACCCAACGCTAACCGCTTACAACGAAAAGTTGATTACCGATTTTGAGTTGGCTGCCGAAGTCATAGCCGGTATCCGAACCATTCGCAAGGACAAAAACATTGCTATGAAAGATGCTGTAGCCTTAAAAGTGATAAACCACGAAAACGCCTCGACTTACTTTGACAGCATAATTGTTAAATTGGGTAACTTATCCGATTTGGAATATGTTACTGACAAAGTAGATGGTGCGTTAACCTACCGTGTGAAGTCGAATGAGTACTTTATACCGGTATCAGGTAACATTGACATAGCTGCGGAAATTGCTAAGCTGACTGAGGAACTTAAATACACCCAAGGCTTCCTGCGCAGTGTACAAGGCAAATTGGCCAACGAGAAATTCGTAGCCGGTGCGCCGGAGCAAGTTATTGCCAACGAACGCAAAAAAGAAGCCGATGCCTTAGCCAAAATTGCCACGATAGAGCAAAGTTTAAACAGTTTAAAATAAGAAAAGCCCCTGTTGGGGCTTTTTTGTTGGGATTAAGGTTTGGAGTTAGACAGATTTACTGAGAAAATGATATTCACAGGGTTCTGGGTTAGGGGTTGTTTTAGCCTTTTGGTTATATTTTAATTTTTCCAAAACGCTTCATTAAATTTTACTTTATCAAACAAATGTTGCTCTTCATTTCCTTTGATTGGTAACGGATTATCTATATTGAAATTGTTCCAATATGAATCAACTATTGTTTCAAACATACTTTTAGTAGTGCTATTGTAAATGTTACCTAATAAATAACTAGTAGAATGGGATATATAATACAAATCGTTAATTTTTATAAAATCGGTTTCCATTGATTCATTGACATATTCTTTTGATGTAAATTTTGATAATGTATTTTTTAATTCATAACCATCTCTAAAAGATTGCGGAAATTCGGTTACTGACCAATTTTCAAAAATTTTCACAATTGCATTGTCTTTTTTATTTATGTACAAGTATCCTGAATAATCACTTAAATACATTCTTCTTGTAAATGTTGAATGTTTTCTGGGTGATGAAAAAGTAATAACATAGACTTCTTCATAGTTATAAATTTTAGTCTCTTCAATTCGAAAAACAAACTTTTTAAATTTTCCTTTCTTTAAAAAAGGGGCATATTTTATTGGGGAATTATAAATCAAACCGTGGTATTCTCTTAACGATTCAGTTTGAAAATCTTTTTTTATATTCCATCTGATTTCTTTAATTTTTTTTGTACTTCTATTTATGTGATTTACATATCCCAGATCATATTGCTCAGCAATAAAATCAAAATCAAGATATATTGAGTCGGCCACTTTTGACTTAATATTTGTTTTCATTATTGAGTTAAATGAATTGTCAGGATAGTTTTTTTCTAAGGACTCTATTGTCTTACTAATTATTTGATATGCAGATCTTTTTCCGTAAACAATTACTTCATTTAAAACGTTTTTAAGTTTATCAACCTCTTCAACTTCATTAAATTCATTAATTTTAGAATTGGTTATTTTATTATTTGTTTTGTAAGTAGCTATATTTTCAGTTTCAGATTCAATTAGAGTAGAAGGTGTCGCTTTTTTATAATAGAAATAGCCATCATGCAATTCACTTAAATTACTTTCAATAAAAGTTATTGGACTAAAAAATCGATTCAACATAATGCTATTCATTTGTTTCTGATTTGATGAAATAAATAGATGTGGCATCTTGTTTTCAGTCATTAAAAAATCTTCAAACGAATTTTTTATTACAGGTGTTTTATGCCATTTGTTTTGAATAAATACAGAATCTTTTGAGGTGATACTTGCTAAACTATAAACTTTGCTTTTTAATTCTTTTTTTAAGTAAGAGCCCATAGGTATAAATTCTTTTACAATAGGTTCTTTTATTGAAGATACATTATTTACAAAATGAGCATTGGCCCCCCAACAAATTATTTTTTCATTTGGATTTTGTTTTATGTAAGCTAATAAATTATCGGCCATCTGTTTATCTCTATTATTGTCAGAAGCTGTTGTGTAGAACGTACTTAAAATCTCTTCTTTTGCATTAGAATCGGTTCCTAATTCCAGAATACTTTTTACTATTTGATAATAATAAAATTTTTCATCCGAATCTTTTTGTTTACTGATATTGGTTTTAAAATCAGATAATTCAGATTTGAATTGATTGAAAGTGATGTCTTCTTCATCAAACATCCCAGAGTTAGTTATTGATTCTAAGAGTAATTCAAAATCTTCATGTTTAAATTTTAATTGGTATTTGATTTTTTTAGCATATTCAAAAATATCTTTGGTAAGATTTATATTTCCATTTGTGCCTGTAATTTGATAATCAAAACCAATTAACTTTAAATTTTTTTTATTTTCATCATAGAAATCCATAAAGGTTATAAATTCATTTCTTTTTGCCCATATTGAAAATAAAGAATTGGTTAATACATCTTTAGTATTTATTCCATTATTAATATCTTTTTGGGCTTTCCATAAATCATAAATTCCGGATTCAAAAGCAATTGTTTTGAATCCCATTTCTTGATATAAGAATTTGATTATTTTGGTTTTCATTTCAAAAACATTACCATCAAAATGTGAGCTTTCACCGAGCATAACAATTTGAACGTCTTTCAATTCTTCTTTTAAAAAACTAAAATCTTCTATTGTGGGATTTTCTGAAAGGGATATTGTTTTTGGATTAAATTCTTGTGATGTTGTAGAAAAACAATTCAATAAAATCAAAAAGTTAATAAATCTTTTCATTTTTAAATTTTCTTTTCATAGTAAAAGAAGCTATTTCCATGATTTACTATATGAATATCTCCAAATATAAATAATCTCTCTCAAATTTCCTCTTCAACTCTAAAAATTCATTTTGCTATTATGAAAAAATTTAAGGTGATGATTTTTTTGAGGGTTGTGGTCTAAAAGTTTGGAGTTACACAGAGATTCACAGAGTTGGCGGGTTGGGAGTTACGGTTTTAAGGTTTGTATTTAAGGTTTTGACTAAGAGAGAACTGTTGTTTTAAATTATGAGTGGTTTCATAGCATGCGAAAGAATTGACTCCGATGAATTGCATTTCGCGCCGTAACAAGCGAGTTGCCCTTCGACAAGCTCAGGGTGACAATAACATTGTGAAGTTTCATTGGGTGCTAACGATATGAAATAATAACTTAACATATAGCGCAATTGTATGCAAAGTGCAAGCCAATAAAAAAGCCGATCTCGTTAAAGACCGGCTTAGTTGGCAAAGGTAAATATATCTTAGATAACGTTTACATTAACAGCATGTGGGCCTTTTTGGCCATTTTCAACAGCATAAGTCACAGCGTCGTTTTCACGTACAGTGCCGTTAAGACCTGTTACGTGTACAAAAACATCTTGACCTCCGTTGTTAGGGGTAATAAAACCAAAACCTTTGGCTTCATTGAAAAACTTAATAGTTCCTTCGTTCATAATAAATAGTGTATTAATATTGGGTAAAGATAGTCTTTATTATTGATTTTCTAATAAAAAATAAAATTTATTAAAAAAACAATAACAAAAATAATTTTATTTTGAACATTTTTTAATGATTACTGCTGTAGTGTAGTAGGGCTTTTTGTTGTTTTAACACATAGTTATATAATTACGGGTTGCACAGAAACTCACGGAGAAGTAGCGATGCACAGAGGGCTATCGGTTATCAATAATCTTTATCCTAACTGTTGCTTTTGAGTAGCTTTTTTTCTTAGTAGTATCGGTAAGTATAAAATTATAGCATTACAAGCCACAAGGAGCGGCGATAACCAAGTGAAGTTGGTTACAAAAGGCAATACCCAAAAAAAGGTAAGGACTGCGAAGACTATAAAACCAATCTTGTTTTTAGCGGTAAAGGTTATCCAGTTTTGCAGAAAGACTAGCAGAAAAAACACTACTATAACTATTGGGAAAGCCGTTCCAATAATGAGGCTGGCATTAGGAATACTCCAACAATAATAAGCCAATACTAAAAGTAATCCATACAAAATGGTTTGTAACACACTGCCTAAAAAAGAGGCTGTTAATTTGTAAAGCATTGTTGTAATGGTGTTAAAGCATTTACCTTATACCCATCTGATTTATTGGGTTTGTTTTAGATAGGTTTTTACAAAAGTATCAAAATCGGGCAAACTTTTATCTTCATATATTTTGATAAATTGCCTAAACTGCATGTAGCCGTAGATGTACGGATTTTGGGAAGCCGCTTCATAGTTTTTAGTAAAATACGCTTCCTCAGTCATGCCTTCAGGTACCGGATTGGGTAGTTTAGCCGCTATTTTTTTAGCATACGCATAACATTTTTGTAAGTCTTCTTCTTTTAGTTGTTTTCGCCACCACAGTATGGCTATGGTATTGGCCAAATACTCATTTTGATACGAAAGGGCCACTTCACCTTTACTTGTTGCATCTTGAAACGCATGAGCCAGTTCATGGGGCAAATAAAAACCATTAAAAAACAGTCCGAATATTTCTTTTCCCTCCGATTCATTGCCGGCTACTTCATAAAAGAAACTTTTTTGCTCCGGTATAACCTGCTCCCATAAGGGTAAATTAGCTGTTAGGTCTCTGTTGTCATAATAAATAAGAAATGGCGTAGTGTTTAGTACGGCTTTAATCTCATATTTGGTATTAGGACTGAGTCTTTTGATGTCATTTTTAAAAGCGGTAGTTATTTTTTCGGCATCCTTGACCAACATAGTCGAGTCTTGGTAAAGTGTAAACCATCCTTTTTGTCCCACCATGTGAACTGTTGAGCACAACATAGCTATTAGGAAGAGACTTTTTTTCATAAGTTAAAAGAGTAAAGTTATGTTATTATGTATTGTTTTTTTTGAGTAGGTAACTAACAGATAGTCAATATTGTATTTTATCAAAAATAAATAATATCTTTCAATTTAAAGGCTTTTAGTATAAAAAAAATCTTAATCTTTAAAAATGGAGTTATGGGTATCGGGTTTAAAGTTTATGGGTTTACAGGACTATTGTTTTAAAGTAGGATCCGGGTTACTACTATACCGTCAGTTTGAGTATCCCTATTGCTAATCAGGAAGTCCAGAGAACTATAGTCCATCATCTCTCATCCCTTATCTCTTATCCCTTATCCCTTATCTAACATCAACCCCAACTTTTCTTGCAAAACAAAAATAATTTGTATATATTAGCTTACAAATACCATAGTAAAGCATTCCTAACCAATATTTTAACCTATGGGAAGTAAAGAATTTCGCCTGTTGATGCAGGCCATTAACGAAGTGAGACAACACCTCAGGATGGAACAAGCGGTCCCCCATGACGAGGAGTTTTTAGACAGTCACCGTATGGAACGCCTGCTGCGTTGCAGCCCTTCTAAACTGTACCGCCTGCGCAAAAGCGGCGCTATCCCTTGTGTGCTGGTAGGCGGTAGGTACTTATATCCAAAAAAGTTTTTTACCCAAGAGGTTATTAGGAGTATAGTGCAGGAAGATCAGTCGAAGCGATTTGATGATTGTAAGTAAGAAGTACAAATTACGAATTAGGAATTACGAATTACGAATTACGAATTACGAATTAATGTAGTTAGTACATCTATTATTGTTATCAGGAAATAGTAACCAAAACAAAGTGAATTACTAAATACGCTATTTGTTGTATTCACTACTCATTTCATTCGTAATTAATAATTCGTAATTACTAATTCCCGAGGCGCAGCGAAATAAATTATAAATTACGAATTACGAATTACGAATTAATGTAGTTAGTACATCTATTATTGTTATCAGGAAATAGCAATCAAAACAAAGTGAATTACTAAATACGCTATTTGTTGTATTCACTACTCATTCGTAATTCCTAATTCGTAATTCGTAATTTCTAATTTCTAATTTCTAATTACTCATTCGTAATTCGTAATTCCTAATTAGTAATTCCTAATTAGTAATTCCTAATTAGTAATTAACAATTCCCGAGGCGCAGCCGAACTGTATGGAGCGCAGCGTAATACATTAGAATTTACTAATTTAATATTCATACTCGCTGCAATATTGTTGAAACGGTACCTTTTTTAATTCGGTTAAGATGTTGTTCGCTATAGGAAAGGCAAACTCGTCTTGATACCATACCACACCCAAAGCAGCATAGTCTTTTGATTTGTCTTTAAAAGTGCTGTGGCATTTTAAAAGTGCCATACAGCATACTTCGGGCAGTTTTTGGTAGGCGTCAAAAGCACTAACCGGCCCTTCAGCAGCTGTTTTTACAGTAGGGGGCAAGGTAATGATTACCGGCTCATACAACAGTTTGGCGGCTTGTGATTCGTTTTGTTGTATAATCCTTTGGTTCATGGTTTCGTTGGGAAACCCCTCCAACAAACCATTATAAGTTAGTTCTTGCACCAGCATGACCAGGGTTACGGTTACGTTATTGTCGAGTATAAGTTCTTTTTGTGACATAAAAGATTAATTATTAATTACGAATTATTAATTACGAATTATTAATTACGAATTATTAATTACGAATTATTAATTACGAATTATTAATTACGAATTACGAATTACGACCCAAGGCATTTGATATTAAGAAAGATTAATAATCGGAGCAAAGCGTAATAAATTACGAATTAATGTAGTTAGTACATCTATCTATTGTTATCAGGAAATAGTAACCAAAACAAAGTGAATTACTAAATACGCTATTTGTTGTATTCACTGCTCATTTCATTCGTAATTACTCATTCGTAATTCGTAATTTCTAATTACTACTCATTCCATTCGTAATTCGTAATTAATAATTCGTAATTACTAATTCCCGAGGCGCAGCGAAATAAATTATAAATTACGAATTACGAATTACGAATTAATGTAGTTAGTACATCTATCTATTGTTATCAGGAAATAGCAATCAAAACAAAGTGAATTACTAAATACGCTATTTGTTGTATTCACTACTCATTCGTAATTACTCATTCGTAATTCGTAATTTCTAATTTCTAATTACTCATTCGTAATTTCAACCTCCGCTTTACCTTGCTCCAGCTCCTCATAATGGCTTTCCAACTCAAAACAGTCGGTGGTTGTGATTTCCCAAGTACCTTGTTGGTAGCTATAATAAAACACCATTCTTTGGGTGGCTTGGTGGTTGTTGAGTACTATGGCTAACACATCGTTATCTTCTAAGGCCATAGGTTGGTCGAACGGTGTTCCGGTGGTGAGTTGCTCCAATATACTTTGTTGCCTCTCATAATAGGCTTGGTTAAGGCCGTAATCAGCCAGCAACAATTGCCCCACTACCATCACACCTGTTTCCGGATGGTAACGGTGCAACACCCAGTAATGCGGCAGGTCTTGTGCGTTGGTTGCGCAAGTGCAGAGTTTTAGGGTGGTGGTGGAGTGGCACATAGAGTATGATTATTTTATTTCAAATTTGCCATTATAGCTCTAAAACTTTCCAAACCGGCTTCAATATTTTCAATGATGTCTTGTGCCAGTTCATCAGGGTCGGGGAGGTTGTCTAAATCGGCAAGCGATTTATCTTTTAACCAGGTAATATCCAAACTCGTTTTGTCTCGGGCAATGATTTCCTCATAGCCAAACTTTCGCCAACGTCCTTCCGGATTGGTTTCTGCGTTATAGGTTTCCGTTCTTTTGTGTCGGTTTTCCGGATTGTATAATGTTATAAAATCTCTTAGGTCTTCCAGCTTTAACGGATTCTTTTTCAGGGTATGGTGAATGTTGGTACGGTAGTCATATACCCAAACTTCTTTCGTCCATGGGTCTTTACTTGACGGTTTCCCATCAAAGAACAACACATTCGCTTTTACACCATTAGCATAAAAGATTCCGGTAGGTAATCTCAGGATGGTATGCAAATCGGTAGTTTCTAATAACTTTTTACGCACGGTTTCACCCACACCGCCTTCAAACAACACATTGTCGGGCAATACTACCGCCGCTTGTCCTGTGGTTTTAAGCATGGTGCGAATGTGCTGCACAAAGTTCAATTGCTTGTTACTGGTAGTTACCCAAAAGTCCTGACGGTTATAGGTCAAATCTTCTTTCTCTTGTTCGCCCTCGGCATTGGTAAAGGTCATGCTACTCTTTTTTCCAAAAGGCGGATTGGCCAATATATAGTCGTAGGTAGTAGGAGAGGTGGCAATTAAAGCATCAGTTGGCGAAATAAAATTATCCGAATCAATATCGCCTATGTTGTGCAAAAACAAATTCATTAAGGCCAAGCGACGTGTACTGGCTACAATCTCATTGCCAAAAAAGGTTTCATATTTTAAGAATTGTCGTGCTTCTTTATCCAAATCGCGGTTGGCTACTATCCAGTCATAGGCTGCTAAAAAGAAACCACCGGTACCACAAGCCGGGTCGGCTATGGTTTTCATAGGTTCCGGTTGTAAGCATTCTACCATGGCTTTAATTAATGGGCGAGGGGTGAAGTACTGCCCCGCACCGCTCTTGGTATCTTCTGCATTTTTTTCTAAGATGCCTTCATAAATATCGCCTTTGTCTTTTACCCCCATCAATATCCAGTTCTCGGCATTGATTAAGGCAATAAGCTTATACAACTTCGCTGGGTCTTGTATTTTGTTCTGACTCTTGACGAAGATTTGCCCCAAGATGCCTTTTTCTTTGGCCAACTCTCGCAGCATTTCGTTATAATGGCTCTCTAACTCGGTACCGCTTTTGGTAGTTAGCGTTTCCCAAGCGTAGGAAGCCGGTATTGGCATTTTTCTATTATGCGGTGGCTTGCTGTACTCGTCTGCCATTTTTAGAAACAGCAAATACGTTAACTGCTCCAAGTAGTCACCATAGCCCACGCCATCGTCTCGTAACGTTTGACAAAAGGCCCATACCTTGGAGACTATGCTTGAGGTGTTTGTGGTTTCTTTGCTCATTTTTAATTATCATTTAATTTTTGATACTTATAATTCAATTTTAATATCATCATTTACATCTCGTGTATTAAATACCCTATACCAATCAAATTTTAAACATCTAATATAATCTAATCTTGGATGTCCATACTTATTACCTACTGATATAACAGCATCTTGTGATTTAACACCTGGGATTAACTTATATTTATACTCACCTGCTTTACCACCATGATGTGGAACAACCATACTATGACTATGTCTATAATTTAAAAAAGGTAAAACATAATCAGAAATTTGATAATAATGACAATCCCCGGGTAGAACGACACTAGATTTTAATGCTTTAATAGCTAAAACAATTCCAGACATATTTCTATCTTTATTTTCAAGTGAGTTAAATATCATTAAGTTGTTAGCTAAAGGAGATATTAATTCTAATCTTGAAGGCTCACTTCTATCTGTGCGTGGTATATTTTTTATTGTTAAAATATTATCCATTCCTATCGCACGTTCAATTTTTGAAAATAGTAAACGACTTGTTATGTTTGGTAATAAATCTGGACAAATAAAACAAGAGAAACATTTTAATTCTAAATCAGACATACCTAAAAGGCAGTGATAGTGATCTTTATCCCAATGCGATAAAAAAAGATAGGGTTTATTATTCATATAAATATCTGGTTTACTGCCAATATATTCACGAATTTTATCTTTTGCAGCATTCATTGGAGCACCTGCATCATATACTACTTTTACATTTTCATTTACTAATATTTCATTCCAATTTCCTTGTCCAACATTTCTAACATTAACAGATATTTTTCCACTAAAATTAATATTTAGTAAATCATTTTTTCCATTACCAGAATAATATGAATTTAATTCAAGCTTATCAAAATCACCTAATGTAACTGATGTCTTGAAAATGGAATCAGAAATATTTTTTAAATTCATACTAAATCCGAATAAAAAGGAATCATTTACTTGTTCAATGTTTTCAGACTTTAAGGTTTCTAAAATTTTTATGTCAATTGCATAAACCGTATTTTCTCTAATACTCTTTTGATTGTAATTAATAATCTTTACCATAGTTGCCTTTTCAATATTGAATTTAATATTGAAAAGGGTATTGAATTTTTCAAATTGATTTGAGTCTAAAAAATCAAAAACTATTGTACCATTTGAATTATCAACTTCTTCAATTGTTACTAATATATCTGTTGGATAAATTTGATTATATTTTATATAATACATGATTATCTATTTTTAAACTAAATCGCCCAAAACCCTATTAAATATATCCTCAGCAATCTCCCCAGCTCCCTCACAATTACTAAAATGTATCTCATTTTGAAACTTTGGCCAATAGCCATATTTATTTCTAATCAAATACACTAACTCACCTTCAATAGCCTCTATAAAACCTCTTTTTTCATCAGGGTCATAATCTTCGCTGAATGTTGCTACTGCAACTTTCAAATTTCTTACGATATTATCTGTTTTATTCAACCACTTATACCCTTTATAACCACCTCGGGCTTTTCCTCTTATGATATAATGGTTGTAGGAAGTACAACTTCTTTGAAACCTAGTTTTGATAGAAGTATATGCTTCTCCAACGTATAGAATTTCCTTTTCATGGTAGACGATATACAATTTACGTCTTTCTTTTAATAATGCTAAACCTAAATTGGGCTCTAACTTAACAGAACAAGATAAGTTATCATTATCTGTAATTTTTAATTGGTAGGTTTCAAATATCATTTCCATTACATTTCATCAACCATTTTTTGAATTTTTCTGATATTTTCAACTGTTGCATCAATATCTAAAAAGCCATTCTCATTTTCTATTAGATAAGGGGTTGATAATGCCGCCGCAGTCATCCATTGACCTATTCTTCCGTTTTGATAAATTTCGATTCCATGTTCTTTTGCTTTTGGATAAAGCAAATTTCGATAATGGCTCCTTGTTAATTCGGCATGCTCTCTCTTCTCAGGGGATAATTTAAAACAAAACTTATTATGCTCTAATTGTAAATAGTAGTCATAACCAATTTCATCAGTCAATGATTTCCAATTATAATTCCACCAAAAACCTAAAAAACCACCATTCATCTGTGGTACGTAATCCCATTCACCATCACCTAACTCTTTTTGTAATAAAGTATAAAATCCTTTCCAGCTATCCCAATGCCATTCACTTACCGGTAAATTCAAAAAACTTTGCACAGAGTTTTCTATTTCTCTAAGATGATGAAAAAAGTCTACGAAGATTTCATTTTGTATACCACTATCAATCCCAAATTTTAAAACTTCAAGAAAGTCATTTCTTAGAAATGGCTTATATCCTATTTTTTCAATTGCCTTATAGTTACTTTGATCACCAGTTTTGAAATAAACAGGGAAGATGTTTTCTCTTGAATAGTTTTTTAATTGATTTTCTAAATATCTTTCCAATTGATTACCGTGATTTTTTGTATGAACCTTGTCTTCAATCAATATAACTTTATTATCATCAATTATACAAAGGATATCAATATTGCCAATTTGTTTTCGTACTTCAATTTTATTGAAATCATTGATTTTTCCTTCAGTTAGTCTTTGAATAAAGAATTTTGAAGTTTCATTTAATGCTTTTGATTCATGATGATTTGCCCAGCTTAATAGCCAACAAATAAATGCGTCTTGACTTAATTCGGATGATGCCCATCTAAAAATATTTGGTGTCATATTATAATTGGTTCTTCTGCTGTTTGATTATATCTTTATATCATACTTCCCAATCCATAAATCAATAGAATCGGATAAATAATCATTGTTAGCTGTTATTCTAAATGGCCCTAAAACCTTGTTATTTTCAATCCTTATATCATCTAATTGTGTAAACACTTTTAAAAAGTTATTTAAATCCTCTTTGTTTTTGAGATGTTTTGAATTTTCTTTCTCAACAAATGTTTGTACCAAGAAGAATGCAGTAGCTGCACCTTGTTTTTTGGCTTCAGCTATTGTTCCTGTAATAGCCGTTAACAATTGATACATCAGGCCTAATTGATTATCATTCAGTTCACCAAATAAATCTTTTCTCAAATCTTCAATTCTCTCAATAGCCTTAGAATTTTTGTTTACTTGTTTTTTCTTTTGAGCAGCTTTTATAGTTTTTTCAACAGTATCTCCAAAAGGTTCATCCGATTTAGATTCAATTGAGAGGACAACAGTGTTCTTATTTTTGTTTTTAGCTAAAATCAGCAAATCATGATTTCTGCCTTCTCCCTTATAAACATCAAACTTGGTAACATATTCCGGTGCGCAAAGTTCAAAGACCAATTCTTGTTCTTTTAAAATTTCTAAGAAAACTACCGGTATGGTGTGTAGCCAATGTTTAGCTGTTTCTTTGGCACTACGGCCATCTTTCCATTGCTTTTCTTTTCCTTTGGGAGGGCACTTGTAAAACCATTCATGAATAGTTTCAATAGTATCACAAGGGGCTAGGTTTTTACATCGATTCATTTGGTCTATCATAAACTGTTTACTAAACCAACTCCCCACTAAAAGCTTTTTTCAATATACTCTGCCTCAAAGCCTCGGCTTGTTGCAAGCTTTGTGCAATACTTTCCTCCATTTTATCAGCCACACTCAAACGGCTTTCTATTTCTTGAACTATGAGATGTTGTTCTTTTAAAGGAGCAATTTGAATTGGAAATTTTTTTAAACTTGTTGTATCAATACTTTCTACTGTTGTTCCATCTTTACTGCATTCTTGGCGAATCTTTTGATTTTGACCTACGACAAACCAATAAAGGTATTCAGAATCGATAAAATCATATGGTTCAACAGATTGTAAATCTTGATTAACTGTCAAATCTTTATTAGCAATAGCAACAGGTAACGTGTGTCTTAAAATACCGCTTCGCATTACAAATAAAATAGCTCCTTTAGAGATTATTTTAGCAGAAGATTTAACTATTGCTTCATCTGTAATTTTATCAATTGAGTCGTTTATAGTTTTAAATTTCATGTCTTTTGAAGAAACCCAGAGGTTAGTTCCATTTTCCCAAAAGCTTTTATTTTGCTTACTTGGAGTGCCACCGCCTTTCCATTTTCCTAATTCTCCTAATTTTTTGCTTTCCCACCCCTCAGGCAACTGACCCTCTTTTACATTTTCATTCGTTAACTTTCCTTCAAAAGCCCATTTCAAAACACTTTGCCTGTAGGTTTTAAGCTGCTGTTGTGCAGTTTTTAAATCTTCTATGCCTTTGTCTAACTCACTAAAAAGTTCTTCTATTTTTGAGACTATGGCTTGTTGGGTTTCGAGTGGTGGTATTGGAATTTCTGCATTTAAAATGTCACTCTTGCCAAGGTTAATCTGTAAGGCGCCTTTTCCAAAAGACTTATAATATTGAATAACATCAGGAGAGGATAAAATGTATCTTAAATATTTAACTTCAATTTCTTTTGTGTTAAAATCAAATAACTTACCAACACGTTGATTGAGTAAAAATTTTCTGCCGTCAGATTTGAAATATGTAGGTAGCCCTAATATTTTAGTTTCTGTAGCCATGTCTGTCATTGCTATAACAACATCACCATCATTTAATAGGTAGTTTTTGTGTTTTTCAACAAAATTATCAGGCAAGTATTTCGAGTTATGATTTAAATCTAAACCACCACCTGGTCTAATCTGACTCATTCTGAAGATTAATGTTTCAGATTTTTCAACGTAATCGCTTGATTTAAAGGCGAAGCCATTCTGTAAATCACAGACTTCACTTAGTTTTTTTATTTGCCAATGTTTAGGTGTTTTTTTTTCGGTCATGTTTTAATTTGGCTTAACTACTTTTTCAATAATTGTTGAAGGCATTGTTGGAGAGGAATCTTCTTTTAACAACCCTGTATCAGCTCGACTAAAAATAGATTGTAAAACAATATTTCTATCGATATCAGATACAGCTTTATTCTCCTTGAGTGCCAAGTAGACATAGGTTAATTGTTTTCTCTCTTGAGCATCTCTGGCAAGGTGAAACGAACTAAAGGTAAGCTTTGTAAATGTTCTAATCAGAAAAGCTAAAAAAGTTACGAAAGTTATAAAAACAATAGACCATTTGATTGCAGTTCCGGTGTCTTTAAACATTGTTTCAAATTCACCAGTCCCTATTGAGCCCAAAAGATTGTATAAAAAAATTACTCCTACAATTGTCGAAATGCATAGTCCGCCTAACCACCATTGTCCTTGAATTCTCATTTCTTTAGCCCTTTCTTCCCAATATTGGGCAGGTGCTTTTAAAGCCAGCTCTTCTTCATAAAGTTTTTTTAACTCCTCAATTTTTTTTGTTGATGCATTATTGAAATTATCAAATGCTTTTTTGGAGGCTGTAAACCATTCTTGAAAAGAAGAATCTTTTTCGTTTTTTAGATTATCTAATGCTTCTACATATTTTTTATACTCATTGTTGGCATTAGTTAAATGTTCCGTTACATCAGAACTGGCATTATCAATGGCGGTTTGAAATTCTTTTTTTAATTTGTCAAAAGATTTTTGTTCAACATCTTTTCTCGAATATTTTAGTGACGTTTCTTTTCCAATAAAATCGTTTGCTAAACAAGCTCCAATAAAATAATCCTTGACACGAAATGCTTCACTTATTCTGTTAGTAATAAAAAAATATGCGCCTAAATAATACTCTTTATTTCTATTGAACAAGTCCAATAAAAGAGAAACTTCTGTTGAGTCAAATTTAAAAATAGATGTATTAATAACAAGAATTCTAGCAAGGGGAGTCCAGTTTATTTCGTATTTATTTACATCTGTTTTTGAATAAGTATTTACAAAATTTTCAAGTTCTTTTTTTATTCTTTCAAAGTAAAATTTTGATTCTTTTAATTCGTTTGGTATTTCTCCTTTAAATTCATTCCATTTTTTTACCTCATCAAAAAGAAAGTCATATAAGGCACTAATACTGCTGAATGACATTTTAAACTCATTATTATTTGAATTTAATTGAGTTCTTTTCTCTTTAAACCAATTAGGGTCGGTTGAGGACGCAATAAGTTTCTTGAATTCCGTTTTTGTCATACTTTAAGCCGCTAAAACTTCATTTAACTCTTTAATAATACTATCCGTTTGGTCGCCAAACAATGCCCATAGTTTACTCAAACCGCCTTCCGCATTAAACGGAGGCAGGTCAAAATCGTCTTTTTCTACGCAAAAGCTGTTGGCTACATAGTCTTTCATCATCCGTAGCCAGTGCATCTGCTGTTCGGTAAACTTTATCCCGGCACCGGCTTGTTTTTTAAACGCCCATTCCTGAAACTTAATATCTACCGTTTTATCATAGGCCGTGAGCCATTCATCTTGGCCCACTACTTTGCGCAATAAAGAAACCAATAATACCAATTCTTGTTTGGGTTTCTCGGTTCTTGGCGCACGCTTAATTAATTTGTCGGCAGCTTGGCTATCTTCTTCTGTAGCAAAAGCATCCCACAAAAGGTTGAGTTTTAAGGTTGGCTTTTCAACCACCAATAAATCATACAAATCCTTTATCATTTTATAAGTCAAGCTACGGTTTTTGTAGTCTTGCGCATAAAAAATCTGCAAGGCGGTAATCTCATCTTTGTGTTTTTCTATCCACTGTTTAAAATCAGTAACCAGCGTTGTAGCCGCTTCGGCATGGTCTTTTACCCAACCTATTTTAGTTACAGTGTCTATATTCACCACATCTATAATCTGGTCATACTTCTTGCGGATGTCCACTATAAAGTCGCGCAAATCGGGGCTGTGAAACACCGCCACGGCTTGTTCAATCAATTCTTGGTTGGCCTTGGTAATGGCTTTTTCTATTTCCATTGGTGCCATACCCGCCATCGTACTTTGTATTCTGTACTTTGTACTTTCTATTACATCCGGGTCGTAAGCGTGCAACAACTTTTTCACCACTTGGTTAATGGTTAACCCGTTGGCTTTTTCACTAAACTGTTGCTTGTCTTTGTCTTTAAGTTGTTGGTCTAAACGTATCAATCGGTTAGCCAAAGTAGTCAGCATGTCTTCACTGGTGTTGCCCATAGCTACACTTTGCAATACATCTTTTAAGGATATACCCGGTAGTTTCTCTAAAGGTCTGCTATCTGTTTTTTGCGACTGTTCTACACCAATGGCATCAATAATCACAAAATGGTCTTTGCTGTATTTGGCCATAGGAGTGCCTTTGGCTCTTAATTCTTCTAAGGAGCAAGTACGCGTACCACGGCCTTTCATTTGCTCATAATAGGAACGGCTTTTTACATCGCGCATAAACAGTAATACTTCCAACGGGCGTATGTCGGTTCCGGTGGCAATCATATCTACCGTAACGGCTATGCGGGGGTAATAATCGTTTCTAAACTGCTGCAACACACTTTTAGGATCTTCGTCAGAACGGTAGGTAATTTTTTTGCAAAACTTGTTTTCTTCGCCAAATTCTTCCCGAACAATGTCTATAATGTCTTCGGCATGACTGTCGGTCTTGGCAAAAATTAATAATTTCGGCACTTCAAAGTGGCCGTTGCTGTCCACACGGTCGGGAAACATCATCGGCAAATTGTCTTTAGTGGCTTTGATGATGGTTCTAATGGTGCTGGGGTTAACAATGTCTTTGTCTAACTGCTTACCGCTGTAGGCTTCATCTTCATCCAGGGCTTCCCAAAACTTTTTACGGGTAAGGCGTTCGCGCTTGTCTACTTGTTCGCCCATTTTAATAACGCTACCGTTTTTGGTAATCTCGGTTTCAATAGTAAACACGTTGTAAGGCACCAAAACACCATCAATCACTGCTTTTTCATAACCGTAATCCGAAACCAAGTTTTGGTTAAAATACCCAAAGGTTCGGTTATCAGGCGTAGCGGTTAAGCCAATTTGAAAAACGTCAAAATAATCCAACACTTGTTTCCATAAATTGTAAATGCTGCGGTGGCACTCGTCAATCACTACAAAGTCAAAAAACTCAATCGGTACTTTTTCGTTATACCCAACAGGAATAGGTTCTTTGGATTGATAGGCTCTTTCATTAGGGTTTTCTTCCTCGGCACTTTCATCCAGTTCAGTCTCTTTTAAAATAGAGTACATGCGTTGAATGGTGCTAATGTAAACCTGAGAGTCATTGGGTATAAACGAACTGTTCAATCGGGTTACCCCATATAATTCGGTAAACAAACGATTGTCGTCATTAGCGGTGTAGGCTCTAAATTCGCCTTCCGCTTGTTCGCCTAAGTTTTTAGTATCCACCAAAAACAAGATGCGTTTGGCTTTGGCGTATTTAAGTAATCTATAAACAAAAGTAATGGCCGTAAACGTTTTTCCCGAGCCGGTCGCCATTTGGATTAAAGCTTTTGGCTTTTGGTCGCGAAACGATTGTTCTAAATTAGTAATAGCCGTAATTTGACAATCTCTTAACCCATCAACCGGTAGGGCAGGGATGTCGTGCAAACGGGCTCTTAACGTTTTGGGTTGGCTCAGCCATTGTACAAAAGTCTCAGGGCGGTGAAAAGTAAAAACAGTACGCGAACGGGGTTTTGGGTCGCGGTAATCTGTAAAGCGGGTTACTTCACCTGTACTTTCGTATACAAACGGTAATGGGTCATTGTTTAGCAAACGCAATTTAGCATTGGCATATTGCGAGGATTGGTCTTCTACGGTAGTTAAGCGCACGCCTTCTTCTTCACGCTTGGCCTCAATAATCCCGACCGGCTTTTTATCTACAAACAACACATAATCCGCCGGACCAATATCGGTTTGGTATTCCCGTATAGCAATACCCAATCCGGCAGCCAGGTTGAATTTCTTCTTATCCTGTATAAGCCACCCACAAGCCAATAGTTGCTTGTCGATATTATCACGAGCGATTTGTTCCGGGTTTTGGTTGAGCATGGTTAGGTAAAATGTCATTTCAAACATAAAGAAAAATTCTCACACTTGCAATCCCCATTAATAGGGATTTTAACACCCGGTTTTGGGGATAAATTCCTAAATTTTGGTGGTGAGTAACCTTAGGTTTGGGTTTAAAGGTAAAGAATAGGAGGGTAGTGTTTTTATGGTTTTCCGTAATTACCAACAAAGTTTTAAACCACTTTTTAGTTGGTAACTACAGTAAGCTTAAGCGGTGCTATTACTGTAAAAGGGTTACTGCCTATGGGCACTTGTTGCAAGGCGGTGTCTAAAGCTTGGAGCTTGGTGGTGAGTAGGGTGTAAAAGCTAATAAAAAATTGGTCGTTGGCATCGCCCCAGTTAGGATCCAGCTTGGGTAGGGGAACCAATTGGTATTGTTGGCCGTTGTGGGTTTGTATGGCTTGGGTATGGTTAGGCAAAGCCATTACCACATTAGGCTCACGGTATTGGTAGTTAATTTGTCCGGTAGCCATTTGCCTTAGGGTAAGCCCGGTTATGGTATTTTGGTAAAACGAGGCCAGGTATTCGGTATCGTTGCGCCAGTCTTTATGTTGTAATTGCCAATTGCCTGTAAACAAACCATCAGGGCTGAGTTGGCCTTTAATGCCATCAAAATCAATATGGCCGGTTAGGGTGTCGTTTATAAAATTAAATTGCGCTGTTGTTTTGGTAGTTGTGGGTGCTGTTTTACTGTTTTTTTGTTCGCGTACGGTTTTGGTATAGGTCCACACGCCTTGGCGTTGGCCTTGGGTAAAAGTACCCGTAAAGCTTTCGGTAATGTTTACGTTACCCACCCGTTTATCGGTAACCGTGCGAATGGTTTGGCATGCCCACTCGCCGTGTTTGGTATTGTGCTCATAGGCACCTGTAAGCTGGTAAGTTACAGGACTGTAATCGGTTAGCTTAGCCGTATAGCTAAATTCCCCGTGCATAATGCGCTCTAAGTTAGCGTTTTCGTAATAGGTATAATTAGCTTGCCCATTTTGGTAGGAGCCTTTGTAATGGCTAAGCGTTTGCCCAACCAAAGCCAGAGGACACAAAAGCGCTATACAAAGCCAAGCATACAAAACAATACGGTACATAGTGCAGTTTAATTTTGTCAAACATACAAAAAAAGGGGTAAAGTTGTGGGTTACGGGTTGCGAGTTCAAAGTCTCTACTTAGGAGTTATCCGCAACCCCCAACCCGCAACCCGCAACCCCCAACCCCCAACCCACAACCCACAACCTACAACCCATAACCCACAACCCTCCACCTTTCTTCGCCCTTTCTTCGCAAAAAGTACCCCATTTGCGAACCAAACCCGAACCAAACCCGAACGAGAGTGGGAGACGGGTGTGAAGATACCGGTCAAAACCAGTCAGGAGTAGTCAACAATAGTCAATAGTAGTCATAACCGGTCATGTTTGGCGGCGGGCTTGTTGGGGTGAAAAGGGTGTACTAGCTTTGGCCTTAATCAGTTACCGTAATGGGCTGATGCTTAAAATAGTAACCCTTTAAAAAATTAAAATTATGGGAACTTACAACAAGGGCATTTTAGGCCCGTTTTCAGGAAAAGTTGGTACTGTAGTAGGAGCCAGCTGGCGCGGTAAAGACGTAATGCGCTCTTTGCCTAAAAAAACCGATCGCACCCCTACCGAGGTGCAAATGCTGCAACGCTTAAAGTTTACCACCGTAAGCGATTTTCTAACGCCTATGAGCAATGTAATTTCGTTGTACTTTGGCAGCGGCAGCGGGGAGCTCACCCGACGCAACCAGGCCATGTCCTACCACATGAAAGAGGCGGTGACTTATGCCGACCCTGTTTTTGAGATTTTGTACAACAAAGTGCTTATCAGTAAAGGCGACTTAACCGGGGTGCAAAACCCAACGGTTGCGGCTGCGCCTACCAATAAGCTGGCGTATACCTGGGAGGACAACTCGGGGCAGGGAGCGGCTAAGCCTACTGATCAATTGGTAGTGGTGGTGTATGCCCCGGCCGAGAACCTGTATTATACCACCCTAAACGCTGCTTTTCGCGATGATGCCACGGCTGAGGTGCAGTTGCCAGCCTTTTTTAACGGCCTGGAGGTACAAAGCTGGATTACCTTTGCCGCCGCCGATGGGAAAGCGTATGCGACTAGTGTGTATATGGGAGCGGTAACGGTGAGTTAATAATTATGAATTATGAATTACGAATTAGGAATTAATAATTGCTACTCATTTCATTCGTAATTCGTAATTCTTCATTTATTTCCCTCTAAAATTGCACTCTCTCTAATTTTTTCCTAAAAAAAATGCATTAAATGCTTTTGTATATTTGCTAAATAAGTATATTTATGCAAAATTTATATATATGGAGATTATAGCGTGTCCCAAATGCCAAAGCGATGCGATAGTAAAAAGTGGTGTCATCAAAGACAGGCAAAGGTTTTTGTGTAAAAAGTGTAATTACTACTTTACCGTAAATAAACTGGGGAAAAAGATTGATAGTTACTATGTCACCAAGGCCTTGCAACTGTATCTGGAAGGCTTGAGTTACCGCGAAATAGAGCGTATTATCGGGGTTTCGCATGTTACAGTAAGCAACTGGGTTAAGGAGTTTAAAATCTCCAAACCCAATCATACCGATTACCATCCTACGTACAAGATATACAACCACTTAGAATTGGTGGAATTTCTTAAAAATAAAGATGTTTTGAAAGGCGCGGGGATGATTATCACCGAATTGGGAGATAAGTTCATGCTCATAAAATGGGAGCGTTTCAAAGATTAACTATAGTATTTTACAACAATATATATCGTAATTTTTTTCATTCGTTAAATATTGGAATTTGGCTGAACAAAAAATAACCAAAACCAATTATTTGAATTATGAAAAAATTACTAATGTTAACGTTTGCCACCTGTTCTTTATCAGGTTATGCACAGCAAACACCAGCAGCCGCAACAACAGCTGCACCTGCCGCTCCGGCCGCTAAAGAGTGGGATGTGAGCGTTTACGGTTTTGTTCGAACCGATTATATTTGGGATACCCGTCGTTCTGCACAAGTACGCGAGTACAACTTGAACCTCTATCCTTTAGATGAGCAACTGGATGCCAATGGCGACGATCTAAACGATGCCGGCGCTTCCAACTTCCTTTCAGTAGTATCGCGTTTGGGCGTTAAAGCTAAAGGACCGGATGTATGGGGAGCCAAAACCACCGGAACCTTAGAAGGTGATTTCTTTGGCAATACCGAAGCGTCTATCGGTTTGTTCCGTTTGCGCCATGCTTATGTAAACATGGAGTGGGAAAAAACCACTTTAACGTTGGGACAAACTTGGTATCCAACTTTTATACCGGAAGTGTTTCCCGGTGTAGCCAACTTCAGCACCGGTATTATGTTTAACCCGTTTGGTTGGGTATCGCAAGCGCGCATCAAGCAAAATTTGACTAAAGAATTGTCGTTTGCCTTTACCGCTTACAAAGAAAGAGAGTTTACTACCGCTACCGCTACCGGTGGTACGCAAAACTCGGCTTCGTTCAACTCACCACTGCCAACAGTACACGGTCAGTTTCAATTTAAAAACAAAACTTGGATTGCCGGTTTAGGATTTGAATACAAATCATTACAACCTTTAACGGTAAGCAACGGTTTAGCTTCTAAAGAAAAAGTAAACACCACTTCGGTAGTAGGATACTTTAAATACAACAACGATAAATTCCACATCAAAGCCTATGGAATTAGCGGTAAAAACTTGTACAACTTAGTCATGTTGGGCGGTTTTGCAGGCTATACTGTTCCCGGACAAGTGGAAACTTACGAAGGTATCAAAACCACCGCTATGTGGGTAGATATTGCCGGAAATGGTAAAAGTGTTGCCCCGGGCTTATTCTTTGGTTACACTAAAACCGATGGCGTGAGCAAAGACAATCCAACAACTTTATACGGTAGAGGTTTTGGCGGTACTCGCGGTGTTGATAACGTAATGCGTGTTTCGGCTCGTGTCGATTTCAAACAAAATAAATTCAGAGTAACCCCTGAAATTGAATACACCGGAGCCACTTGGGGCGATTTAAAACCGGATGCCACTTTTGACGGCAACAACAAAAAAGTAGGCAATTTCAGAGCAATGGTTTCTTGTTGCTATAGTTTCTAATAAACCAATTTAATCTTTATACAGTATGAGCGATAAAAAAACAAAAGGAATTTGGAAAGTGATTTCCGCTTCCTCCATGGGGACCATGATCGAGTGGTATGATTTTTACATCTTCGGTAGTTTGGCCGTAGTATTATCTACCAAGTTTTTCCCAACAGACAACCCTACAGCGGCTTTCTTGTCTACTTTAGCCACCTTTGCCGCCGGTTTCGTGGTACGTCCGTTCGGAGCTTTATTCTTTGGCCGATTGGGCGACTTAATCGGAAGAAAGTACACCTTTATGGTAACCCTAATGTTAATGGGTGGAGCCACTTTTGTCATCGGATGTATTCCGAGTTATGAAACCATTGGTTTTGCTGCTCCGGTATTGGTGTTAATCTTGCGTTTGTTGCAAGGTTTGGCTTTAGGAGGAGAATATGGTGGTGCCGCTACCTATGTGGCCGAGCACGCGCCTAAAGGCGAAAAAGGGTATTGGACATCGTGGATTCAAACTACAGCTACTGTTGGTTTGTTCATTTCCTTGATGGTGATTTTGATTACCAAAGCCTCCATGTCTAAAGAATCTTTTGATGAATGGGGATGGAGAGTACCGTTTTGGGTATCTATCCTAATGGTATATGTATCGTACTTGATCCGTAAAAACATGGACGAGTCTCCGGTATTTGCCAAAGCGAAATCAGAGGGTAAAACATCAACCAATCCGTTAAAAGAAAGTTTCGGACACAAATACAACTTAAAATTTGTTTTGTTAGCACTTTTCGGTGCTACTATGGGGCAAGGAGTGGTATGGTACACCGGTCAGTTTTATGCGATGAACTTCCTTAAAACTGTACAAAGCATCGACTCTTCACAAGTAGACATGTTGTTAGGGATTGCCCTAATTTTAGGAACACCTTTCTTTGTATTCTTTGGATGGTTGAGTGATAAATGGGGAAGAAAATCTATCATGATGGCAGGTATGTTGTTGGCTATCTTATTGTATAGACCAATTTACCGCGCTATGTATGCTACGACCGATTTAGCCAATAAAACCGAAATCGTAGAACAAACTAAAGTAGTGCCTTCGATGAAAGAGGTAGATGCTACTAAAATGGATTCTATTTACACGACTACCAAAGCGTATACTGATGGTACTACTGTAGAAGAAATTAAAACCAAACATTTTGAAAACGGGAAGTTAATGTTGGACGACAAAGGAAAAGACAAAATCGAAACCAAAGTTACCAAAAAAATCAACTCCGGCGATATGTGGTTCTTAGTATTCATGGTATTTGTACAGGTAATTTTTGTAACAATGGTATACGGACCAATTGCGGCTTTCTTGGTAGAAATGTTCCCGGTAAAAATCAGATATACATCGATGTCGTTGCCGTATCACGTTGGAAATGGTATATTTGGGGGATTGCTTCCGGCTATTTCAACGTACTTTGTGACAACTGCCAAAGATGCCGGCGATCCTGAGTTTTATTTGGAAGGATTATGGTATCCTATTGGAATTGCCGCCGTATGTTTTGTCATCGGAATGATTTACATCGATAGAAAAATTAATACTCTTCACGACTAAAACCCAATATTATGAACGCATTAAAGAAATTTTTAGGGATTGCTTGGATAGCTTTAGCCGTGGCTGTTGCCTATTTCGCAATCGGGATTTTCGGAGGTAAATTAACCTCAGGAAAACAAGACGATTTAGTTTTCGGAATAATTATATTTTTCATATTATTACCGTTAGTTGTAACCGGCTTAACTATCTTTGGATGGTATGCCATCACCGATGAATATGAAGATTAACAGGTATAAATAGTTTATTGGTAACCAAGGGCTCTTACATTGTAAGGGCTTTTGGTGTTTTTAAAGCAAAATAGTTTATGAAACAACGTCATCAGCAAAAATTAGTCATTATTTCCCTGGTATTACTCATTGCTTTAAACCTTCCCATAGTGTTGTTGTTTGACAGCGCTGATAGTTTATTGGGCTTTCCGGTGATTTACATTTACATTTTTTCGGTGTGGTTGTTTTCGGCCTTACTTTCATTACTCATCATAAAACGATACCATGAATAGTATAGCTTTATTAGTCATTTTAGGGTTGTACCTAAGCGTATTGTTTTTCATAGCGCATTGGGCAGAGAAAAAAGAAAGTTCGCGTTGGGCTAATAATCCGTATGTTTATTCGTTATCCTTGGCGGTGTATTGTACGGCTTGGACGTATTACGGCAGTATAGGCGTAGCTGCTAATTCGGGTTTGAATTACTTGCCGGTGTATTTAGGTCCAATTATCATTATTCCGGCCTGGATGATTATTTTAAAGAAAATCATCCGCATCTCCCGAGTAAATAAAGTATCGAGTATAGCCGATTTTATTTCGCTTCGTTACGGGAATAGTAGGTTTTTAGGAGCGGTGGTAACTATCGTTTGTTTGTTTGGGATCTTACCCTACATCGCACTCCAACTAAAAGCTATTTCCGAAACTTTTCACTTGGTTACCCAAACGCCGTCTAACTCTAATATATTTGATGACAGCACCACTTATGTGGCTTTTGCCTTGGCGATTTTTGCTTCTATTTACGGTACGCGCTATGTAGATGCTTCCGAAAAACGAAAAGGAATAGTTACAGCGGTTGCTTTAGAAAGTGTGCTGAAGCTGGTATTCTTTATCATCATTGGGGTGTACGTTACCTTCTTCGTTTTTGACGGCTTTGATGATATTTATGCCAAAGCTTCCTTGCTGGAGAACTTCAGAGAAAAAAACAGTATAGGCGGATTGCCACAAGCGCTCAACTGGTTTTTCTTGTGTGTGTTATCATTGTTTGCCATCTTTTTACTGCCGCGTCAGTTTCAGGTGTCGGTTATAGAAAACACACGTGAAAATCATGTAAACACCGCGGTTTGGTTGTTTCCGTTGTATTTGTTACTGTTCAATATTTTTGTATACCCAATAGCTTGGGGCGGTAATATTTTATTCGAAGGGCAAAGCGTAAACTCCGATACTTATTCGCTTTTAATTCCGCAGTTTTTTGATAATAAAACGCTTACCGTAATGGTGTTTTTAGGCGGTTTCTCGGCAGCCATTTCTATGATCGTCGTTTCGTCTATCGGTTTGTCCACCATGGTGAGTAACAACCTGATTATTCCTTATGGGTTACTGGGCCGATTGCAACACAACGAACAAACCACCATCAACAAAAAAATTGTCAATATCCGTAAAATTGGGATATTCTCGCTGATTATCATCGCTTACTTTATTTACCGCTATTTTGCTTTAGATTATAGTTTGTTTTCCATTGGTTTGGTGGCATTTGTAATTATTGCCCAATTGGCGCCGTCTTTCTTCGGAGCACTGTTTTGGCGAAGAGGATCAAGAACCGGAGCCGTTTCAGGCTTAATTGTTGGTTTTGTGATTTGTTTGTACACTTTGCTTATCCCGTATGCTCTGGGAATTACTTCATCTGATACTTCTTTTATAACTAATGGCTTTTTGGGGATTGAACTATTGCGACCGTTACAACTTTTCGGTCTCGACTATTTGCAACCGGTGCCGCATGCTTTGTTTTGGAGTTTGTTGTTCAACTTTATGACCTATATCGCCGTATCGGTTAGTTTTAAAGGCAATTACCGCGAGCGCAATTATGCTGAGATGTTCCTCGACATTAACAAATACATCAACATGCACGAAAATGCTTTTGTGTGGAAAGGAACAGCTTATCGAAATGATATTGAAAAAGTGTTGATTAAGTTTTTAGGCGAAGATCGAACCAAGCGCGCCATGAACATCTTTAACGTTAAATACAACGTAGATAAAAACGAAGAGTTGGCCGATGCGCGTTTGATTAAATTCTCCGAAAACCTACTGACCGGTCATATTGGTACGGCTTCGGCTAAAATCCTCATCTCAAGCGTGGTGAAAGAAGAAAAAATCACTTTGCCCGAAGTATTAAAGATATTAGAAGAATCCAAAGAGAACATCATCATCAACAAAAAACTCACCGAAACCTCTAACGAGCTTAAAGAAATATCAGCCAAATTACAGGAAGCCAACCAGTCGTTGATGATTAAAGACAAACAAAAAGATGAATTCCTCGATACGGTTACCCACGAATTGCGAACACCAATTACGGCCATCAGGGCATCGAGTGAGATTTTGTTCGACGATGATGAGATACCGGAAGAACTGCGCAAACAGTTTTTGCAAAACATTATTTCCGAATCGGATCGATTAAACCGTTTGATTGATAAGATTTTGGATTTGGAGAAATTTGAAACCGGTCGCCAAAAATTGCATTTAGCCCAACACAAAATTATGGCAACGCTGGAAAATTCCATTGAACCGTTACAGCAGTTAATTGCCAACAAAAACATACATGTGCATTTGGAAGGCAATGCCAATCTCAAAGCCGAGTATGATGAAGACCGCATAGTGCAGGTGGTGACTAACTTGTTGTCGAATGCCATTAAGTTTTGTCCGGATACCAATGGTTTGATTACTTTAGCGGTTTACGATAAGTTTGATTTTGTGCAAGTAGAAGTAAGCGACAACGGTAAAGGCATAGCCGGTACCGATTTTGAAAATATATTCGACAAGTTTTACCAATCCACCAATCAGAATTTCAAAAAGCCTATCGGCAGCGGATTAGGATTGGCCATTTGCAAACAAATTATAGAACACCATAAAGGGAACATTTGGGCTGCTAACAATGCTACCGGCGGCGCATGTTTGACCTTTACGTTACCCAAAAAACAGTAGCCATGAGAAAGATTTTAATTGTAGATGATGAGCCTAACATCGTCATGTCGTTAGAATACACCTTTAAAAAAAACAATTTTGAAGTGTTTATTGCCCGCGATGGACAGGAAGCCTTGGAGATATTACAAAACCAATTGCCCGATGTGATTATTTTAGATGTGATGATGCCTTTGGTAGACGGTTTTGAAACACTGGAGCAAATCAAGAAAAACGAAAAGCTTAAGCATTGTAAAGTAATGTTCCTTTCGGCTAAAAACAAAGAAAGCGATATCGAGAAAGGTATGGCACTAGGCGCCGATGCTTATTTGACCAAACCGTTCTCTATTAAAAAAGTGGTGGAGCACGTTAACGAATTGTTAGAATAACTGCCATGGTAATTATTAAAGTTGTTCTTGTTTGATTCTTAACACTTATTGTTTTGGTTATCAAACTCTTATAGTGATTTTTGTATATATCTATTTAGCAATAAAGTTGGAAAAGGTAAGGGAATAATGGTTACTTTTAGACTGTTAATTAAACTGTTACCAACCTAACCTTATTCATGAATTACCAAGAACTATACAACCAAAGCATCCAAAACCCGGAAGCTTTTTGGGCCGAGCAAGCCCAACAAGTAGATTGGTTTACCCAACCGCAAACCATACTGTCTGCCGACGAAAACGGTTACCCTATGTGGTACAAAGACGGCAGTTTGAACGCCTGTTATTTGGCACTCGACAAACACATAGCCGATGGTTTTGGCGAAGCAATAGCACTCATTTACGATTCACCTGTTACCCAAACCGTAAAAAAATATACGTACAAAGAAGTCAAATCGGAAGTCGCCCGACTCGCCGGAGGTTTGGTTTCCTTGGGCTTAAAGAAAGGCCATACCGCTGTGATTTATATGCCGATGATTCCGCAAGCCACTTTTGCCATGTTGGCTTGTGCCCGAATCGGCGTAACCCATTCCGTGGTTTTCGGTGGTTTTGCGCCTCACGAATTGGCCATCCGTATCGACGATTGCAAACCCAGAGTAATCATCACTGCTTCTTCCGGAATTGAGATTGACCGATTAATAGCCTACAAACCCTTGGTGGATGAAGCTATCGAGTTGGCCGAGCACAAACCTAAAAAAGTAGTGGTGCTCAATAGAAAACTGGGTGCCAGAATTCCGTTTAAAAAATACGATGTGGATTACGATGCATTAATCTACGGTTCTGAGGAAGCCGACTGTGTGCCGGTGGAATCTACGCATCCTTTATACGTTTTATACACTTCAGGTACCACCGGAAAACCCAAAGGAATCGTGCGTGATACGGGCGGTTATGTGACTGCTTTGCAATTTTCTATGCAAAAAATCTATGGTGTACAACCGGGTGAAGTTTTTTGGGCTGCCTCTGATGTGGGTTGGGTAGTGGGTCACAGTTATATCGTATACGGTCCGTTACTCAACAGAAATACCACCATAGTTTTTGAAGGCAAACCTATTAAAACTCCTGATGCGAGTACGTTTTGGCGGGTAATAGCGGAACATCGAGTTAGTGTCATGTTTACGGCGCCTACGGCCATTAGAGCGATCAAAAAAGAAGATCCGAACGGGGAGTTCATCAAACAATATGATTTGTCGTGTTTGCGCACCCAGTTTTTAGCCGGGGAACGTTGCGATGTGGCTACTTTAGAATGGTACCGCGAGCATATTCCAATTCCGGCCATCGACCACTGGTGGCAAACCGAATCGGGTTGGCCTATGATTGCCAATATGATGGGCGTGGAATATTTACCTATCAAACCAGGGTCTTCAGGCAAAGCCGTTTCAGGATACAACATCATGATTTTAGGCGAAAACGGTCAGGAGTTAGGACCCAATGAAGAAGGTTATGTGGTAATCAAATTGCCTTTGCCTCCGGGGACTTTGTTGGATATTTGGAACGATAACGAACGCTTTCGAGCCGGTTATTTGAATAAATTTCCCGGCTATTATTTCTCGGGTGACGGTGGCTACAAAGACGAAGACGGTTATATCTACATTACCGGTAGGGTAGACGATGTAATCAACGTAGCCGGTCACCGATTGTCAACCGCCGAAATGGAAGAGATAGTGGCTTCACATCATTCCGTAGCCGAATGTGCAGTAATTGGTATCAATGATGAATTGAAAGGGCAAATTCCGCTAGCCTTAGTGGTAACCAAATTAGGAGAAGAAATCGAACATTTCCAATTGCAACATGAAGTCGTTAAATTGGTGCGCGAACAAATCGGAGCCGTAGCGTCATTACGCGATGTGGTGGTGGTGAATCGATTACCGAAAACACGCTCGGGTAAAATTCTTCGTAAACTATTGCGCAGCATAGCCGACGGGGAAAACTTCCAAATTCCGTCAACTATTGATGATGAAGCGATTATAGGCGAGGTGAGAGAAGTGTTAGAGTTGGCCAAAATAGGCAGTTTTAAATAAAGTTCATAACTAAACCAATCCGTTTTATTCGTGATTGGTTTTTTTGTATAACTTTGCAAAGTGAATGTTCACTAACTTATTCAAACATGACAGATTCAGCTTCCAAACGCCAACATGAAATTATAGCATCCGCTGGGAAATTGTTAATGGAAAAGGGTATCAAAGGCCTTACTACTAAAAACTTGGCGCAAGAAATGGGTTTTTCCGAAAGTGCCTTGTACAGGCATTTTACCAACAAGGAAGATATAGTGGTTTTGTTGTTGCAACATCTGGCAGCTTCTATGAAAACGCGTTTAGATGCAATAGCCCAAAGCGAAGCTACGGCTACAGCCAAATTGACAACAGTATTTAATAGTCAGTTTCGTTTTTTTTCCGAAAACCCACATTATGTTGTAGCCATATTGTCGGAGGGTTTGTTCGACGAGTCAGAAAAAATCAACCAAGCCATCATGCAATTGGTGAATTATAAAACCCAATTGATAGCGAACTTGTTTGAAGAAGGTAAACAACAAAAGGAATTCAAGTTAGAATTGACCACAGCAGCTATGGTGCATATTACGGTAGGCTGTTTTAGAATGATGATGCTGAAGTGGAAATTCTCCCAATTTCAAATCGATTTAATTCAACAAGGTAACGCCATCATGGCCACCAATTTTAATTTAATGAAAGCATGAAAAAGTTCACAACGCTAACCCTCGTTTTATTATTCCTATCGTGCGGAAAAAACGAAGAAGTGAAACCCCTCCGACAAGACATTCAAGAGTTGGTTTTTGCTTCCGGGCAATTGGAATGGGATGATTCATACAATGTGATAGCTCAAACTGACGGCGTTTTGGGTAAAGTAGTTTTTGAAGTCGGACAACCTGTTACCAAAGGTATGATTATCGCATCCATTGATAATAAAGTCAACGAAGTCAACGCCGAAAGTGCTCAGGAACAATTGGTAATTTCCAATCAAAACGTTACGGCCAATGCTCCGGCCTTGTTGCAATTGGAACAAAATATCCAATTCGCCCAAAGCAAATACCTGCAAGATAAAAAGCAAGCCGAACGATATGAGCGTTTGCAGCAAAATAATATAGGCTCTAAGGTAGAATATGAAAATGCGCAATTGGCGGCTAAAAATTCATTAACTAATCTAAAGGCTCTTCAAAAACAATACGATGTATTGAAGCAACAAGCGCAACAACAACTCATTGCCTCCAGAGCGCAACTCAAAAGCAACAAGGTGTTGCAAGGCTACAATTCGGTTGTAGTGGCGGAAAGCGGAACGGTAGTAAAAAAGTTCAAGAACCAAGGCGACTACGTTAAGAAAGGCGACATTATTGCAACTATCGGTAACCAACAAAAAGTAGAAGCCGTGCTCAATGTAGACGAAAACAGTATCGGTAAAGTCAAATTAGGACAAACCGTTTACGTTAAGCTCAATACCGAGAAATCGAAAGTGTACAACGGCAAGGTCACCGAGATTTTATCGGCCTTCGATGTACAGTCGCAGTCCTTTATTTGTAAAGTTACTTTCAACGAACCTTTAGCACAATCTTTATTCGGCACCCAATTGGAAGCTAATATTTTAGTGGCGGAAAAGAAAAACGCCTTACTCATTCCTCGTAATTATATGGGCTTTGGGAACAAAGTGAACGTAAAAGGTAAAGAGGAAAACGTGATTTTGAAAATCGGTATCATCTCTACAGATTATGTAGAAGTTTTAGACGGACTATCCGAAACCGATGTGCTTTTACCCTTAAAACCTTAGTCATGAATATCAATTCGGTCATCGCCAAAACGTATATCGTTTCCAACAAAAAGCTTACTGCAGTTGCGGTTTTGGGTGTGGTTTTGGGCATGTCTATCTACATTTTTATGAACAGCATGATGGTCGGTTTCGATAAGAGTTCGAACGCTTCTATCTTTAAAACTACGAGCCACATTCGCGTTTACAAAGACGACGAAATCAGTAAGCCTTTAACATTGGGGCAATCCGTAACGCCCATTATCATCAATCCGAAGGTAGTACCGGTGAACAACACTATCATCAATCCTAATTTAGTCATTGAAACGATACTAAAGCAGCCGGAAGTAACGGTAGTAACACCTCAGGTAAATTCGAATGTATTTTACAATAACGGAAAGTCGCAAATTTCCGGTATCGCTGTAGGCATCAAACCCGATGAGGCCAATTTGATGTACGATATCAAATCGTTTATGGTAGAAGGCAATTTTGAGTTGCTTAAATCCAATCCGAACGGCATTGTCATCGGTAGTGGTATAGCCGCTAAGATGAATTTGGCTGTCAATGATAACCTTAGTTTAACGTCTTCCAAGGGTGTAAATCGCACTTTCAAGGTCATCGGGATATTTAAAACCAACAATTCCAACACGGATAAAACCAAGTCCTATATTAATATTTCGGCTTCACAACAATTATTAAAAGAAGGGACGAGTTATATAACCGACATCAATGTTAATATAACCGATCCTGAAAATGCAGAAGCTGTAGCTCAAAAATTAGAAGCGCTCTGTGGCTACAAAGCCGAAGGATGGAAGCAAGCCAACGAAACTTTGATGGCAGCCAATAAAATGCGAAAGATGATTATCACCTTTGTTTCACTCACCATTTTACTGGTGGCCGGATTTGGGATATACAACATCTTGAACATGACGGTTTCTCAAAAAATAAACGACATCGCCATTTTGAAAGCCATGGGATTTAAAGGCAAAGATGTGGTTCGGATTTTTGTAACCCAAGCAGTTTCTATTGGAGTAATGGGCGTAATAGGCGGCGTGATTTTGGCCACTGTTTTAATAACACTTTTGAAACACGTTTACGTTGGAGGCGATATCGGTTATTTTCCGATTGATTACGAAACCAAGAAGTTTGTACAAGGCATCGTAATCGGATTGATTATTACCTTTTTTGCGGGTTACATACCGGCGAAGAAAGCCGCCAATGTGGATCCGGTTGACATTTTAAGAAAATAACATGAACATCCTCGAAACCAAAAATATCGATAAGTTTTTTCATCAGCCGATGGAGTTTCAGGTATTGAAAAACATTTCGTTTGAAGTCAAAAAAGGTGAATTCCTCTCCATGATTGGTAAATCCGGAAGTGGCAAATCAACGCTATTATACGTGCTTTCTACTATGGATACTGATTACAGTGGAAAATTGTATATCGACAACCAATTGATGACCGGTTTAAGCAAAGATGCTTTAGCCGAAATAAGAAACGAAAAAATCGGTTTTGTATTTCAGTTCCATTACTTGCTGCCCGAGTTTTCTTGTTTGCGCAATGTAATGATACCCGCGCTCAAGTTGGGCAAATGGTCGGAAAGCGAAATTGAACAACGCGCTTATCAAAAATTGGAAATGTTAGGGTTGAAAGACCAAGCCCTTAAACCGGCCAGCAAACTTTCTGGCGGACAACAGCAAAGAGTAGCTATTGCACGAGCCTTAATTAATGATCCGCTGATTATTATGGGTGATGAGCCAACAGGAAATTTGGACAGTAAAAATACTTCTATCGTTTTTGATATCTTTCAGGAACTCACGCAAAACTTCGGACAAACCATTATAGCGGTTACACACGATGACGATTTTGCCAAAAAAAGCGACCGCATCATTGAAATGAAAGACGGTGTGATTCTTACTTAATATCGCTTATTACAAGTATATATATCTATTTAGCAAGAAAAATTAACGTTGCACTAACAGAATAGCTATATTTACATAACAAAATGATAATAAAAGAAGATTTACAATGAGTTATTACAAAATACTGAATTTGGAGCACTACTTCAAAATGTATAAAAAATCAGTTCGCGAGCCACGTAAATTCTGGGATCGAATTGCTGATGAAAATTTCACCTGGTATCAAAAATGGGATAAAGTATTTGAATTCGATTTCCAAAAAGCCCAGTTCAAATGGTTTGTAGATGCTAAAGTGAACATCACTAAAAACTGTATCGACAGACATTTGGCCCGTCGCGGCGATAAAACAGCCATCATCTTTGAACCAAACAATCCTGATGAACCGGCGCAACATATTACTTATAATGATTTGTACGCCCGCGTATCCAAGTTAGCCAATGTATTGCGTGATCAAGGCGTTCAAAAAGGCGACCGTGTTTGTATATACTTACCCATGATACCGGAATTAGCGGTGGCGGTTTTGGCCTGTGCCCGAATTGGAGCCATTCATTCGGTTGTATTTGCCGGATTTTCTTCTTCGGCTGTAGCTGCGCGTATTAACGATTGTGAGTGTAAAGTAGTCATCACTTCTGATGGTAGTTACCGCGGTAACAAATCTATTGACTTAAAAGGTATAGTAGACGAAGCATTAGAGAAATGCCCAACCGTAGAAAAAGTATTTGTGGTAAAAAGAACCAATACTGAAGTAACCATGAAAGAAGGTCGTGATTACTGGTTACAACCGCTATTAGACGAAGCCATTCCAAACAACGTAGCCGAAATCATGGATGCGGAAGATCCGTTATTCATCTTGTATACTTCGGGTTCTACCGGAAAACCAAAAGGAATGGTGCATACCACTGCAGGTTATATGGTGTATACCGCTTATACCTTTAAAAACATCTTCAACTACGAAGAAAACGATGTTTATTGGTGTACTGCCGATATTGGTTGGATAACCGGACACTCTTATATTTTATACGGTCCATTATTAAACGGTGCGACTACAGTTATTTTTGAAGGTGTACCGTCTTATCCTAACTTCAGTCGTTTTTGGGAAGTTATTGAAAAGCATAACGTTACCCAATTCTACACAGCGCCAACCGCTATTCGTGCGTTAGCCAAAGAGAGTTTGGATTATGTACAAAAATATCCGTTGAGTTCTCTAAAAGTGATTGGTTCGGTAGGCGAACCGATTAACGAAGAAGCGTGGCACTGGTACAACGACCACGTTGGAGGTAAGCGTTGTCCGTTAGTGGATACCTGGTGGCAAACCGAAACCGGTGGTATCATGATTTCGCCAATTCCGTTTGTAACGCCAACTAAACCAACTTATGCCTCACTACCATTACCTGGTATTCAACCGGTGTTGATGGATGAATTGCGCAATGAAATCGAAGGCAACCAAGTAACCGGAAGTTTGTGTATCAAATTCCCATGGCCGTCAATCGCCAGAACCATTTGGGGCGATCACCAACGCTATAAAGAAACCTATTTCACGGCTTTCCCGGGTAAATATTTCACCGGAGACGGCGCGTTGCGCGATGAGGTTGGGTATTACCGAATTACGGGTAGAGTAGACGATGTAATTATTGTTTCAGGTCATAATTTAGGTACAGCACCAATTGAAGATGCCATTAACGAACACCCGGCGGTAGCAGAAAGTGCTATTGTAGGCTTCCCACATGATATTAAAGGAAACGCCTTGTACGGTTTTGTGATTTTGAAAGAAGTTGGAGAAAGCAGAAACCAAGAAAACTTGGCCAAAGAGATCAACCAATTGATATCAGACCAAATCGGACCGATTGCTAAATTGGATAAAATTCAGTTTGTATCCGGTTTGCCTAAAACACGTTCCGGTAAAATCATGCGTCGTATTTTGAGAAAAATAGCGGAAGGCGATTTTTCGAATTTTGGCGACATCACCACCTTATTGAATCCGGAGATCGTGGAAGAAATTAAAAACGGAAAATTATAATAGTTATTAATTAAGTTAGTTGTAAAAACCTGCAGTTGTTGCAGGTTTTTTTATTTATTAACAATCCGATAATCAGTAGCTTAATTTGGTATATTCGTAATTCTATTATTAAAATATTGTAAATATGCTAAACAGATTACTAAAAACTGTCTTTGTTTTATTGTTTTTAATGGCTTCTTGTAGTAAAGACGAAAGTCAGGAAGATACCAACATGGTGATTAGCGATGCACAACGCACCCCAATGTCGGCCATGGAAGTTAAAACTAAAATTGACGAATCTCTGCAAACTAAGGGTTCTTTTAATTGGAAAGACGCTTCAACGCATATGTTATGGAGCGCTTCAGTTCATGGGCAAAACATCATAACCATTGGTTTTGGTAATAACAGCAATGATTTCGACAGAAGTAAAAGCACTAATAATGCTGCGGTTCAAAAGCAATTGTTGACCATTATTCAACAGTATGAAGGACAAGCCTTGTCAGAAATACTCATTAACGCCGACCCATATTTAAATTTGATGGATGTGGTGATTAAGAAGCAAGAAACCTTAATAGCACTCCGCCAAAGCAAATTTATCCGATACATTGAACCGGGTGATTTTAAATATTTTGCCTTAAGTGGCAGTGTTGAAAAATCGGATTCTTCAGGAACCAGTTCGGGTTGTGGATTTGATGCTACTACATTGAACGTTGCTGATTACACTACCGTAACACCTAACGCCAAAGCACCTTGGACGTTTTACCAACACAACATACCGAGTGCTTGGAACTACAGTACCGGTGCCGGTGTTACCATAGGAATAGTAGATACCGGAACGTCTCCCAATCAAACTTTATTGGGCAGTAGCTTTAATGACGGATTATCATCCGGTAGAACTATTCAAAAGTTTGGCGTGTATGTCGATTCTATTTGGCCTTGGTCTACAGGAACCGACGGACCAAATGATCAATGTGGTCATGGCACCAGTATGGCTTCGGTAGCTGCTGCACCGCGCAACGACAACGGCTTGCCGGTAGGTGTGGCTTATAATGCCAATTTAGTAACATACAGAGCGGCGTCCAATGTGGTGCTTGACGGCTATCACGAGCAAAACGGAGTTAAAAATGCGTTTACCGCGTTGGGGAATAACAACAATGTGAAAATCATTTCCATGTCGATGGGTCATATTTTTTCGGTCGGTAAAATTTCAGACGGTGTGAAATATGCCTACAACAAAGGCAAGTTGATTTTTTGTGCGGGCGGTACTTCAACCAGTTTTACCACTTTTGTTGGGGTGATTTTTCCGGCATCTATGGCAGAAACAGTGGCGGTAACCGGAGTGAAAGAAGGTACTTCAAACCAAGCTTGTGACGTTTGTCATACCGGTAGTAAAATTGAATTTACGGTAGCCATGCAACGCAACGGTTCCGGGAATACAGTTCCGGTAACCAGTTACTATGATAACCAATCCGATTATGTTGGTGGTTCCTCAGTGGCTACAGCTACTACAGCCGGAATAGCTGCTTTGGTTTGGGCTAAAAATCCAACATGGACCAGAACGCAAGTATTGAATAAACTGCGCCAATCAGCCACCTATTATCCGACTAAGAATTCAGAATATGGTTATGGTAATATCAATGCTTTGTTAGCCGTACAATAAATTAAAATGATAAAATAAAAAAACGCCAATTCTGTTAGAGTTGGCGTTTATTTATGCTTACATATTGCCGATAGCTTTTAACAACAAAGCCTCCATTACTTTATATCCTTTGGGGTTGGGATGCACGCCGTCTTCGCCATATTGATATTGTAATCCTTTATCGGCATCAACCATGACGGAATAATAATCGACATAAGTAATTTTATTTTTCAGGGCGTAGGCTTTAATCTTTTTATTCAAGGCAACGACTTTGTCTGCGGGATAAATTTTCGAATTCCACCAAAACTTATTAGCCGGTAAGACCGAGCATAAGATAGGTCTTATTTTATGCGCTTTGGCTTTGTTGACCATGATTTCGATATTGTCAAAAACAGCTTCTAAAGTAATCGGACCGGTGTTTTCGGCTATGTCATTAATGCCGGCTAAGATGACTACTGTTTTCGGCTTTAGGGCTATTACATCTTGTTCGAATCGTATTACCATTTGTGAGGTAGTTTGTCCGCTAATGCCGCGATCGATTAGCGGATACTGACCAAAGAAATCAGGACTATTGGTTTTCCAAAACTCGGTAATAGAATCGCCCATCAAGACCACAGCATTTTTCATTGGTTTAACTGATTGGTTTTCGGCTTGGTATTTTTTTAGGTTAGCCCATTCTTGCACTTGCGCATGATTGAGATTGATGAAAAATAAAAGTAATAAACCGGTAAGGCTAATTTGAATTTGAATTGTTTTCATAGTAGTTTTATAGTAGTCGTTCTAATACGCCTTTGCGCTTCACGATGTTTTTGTAATCCCATTGAATATCTTTTGATTTTTGCAACCAACGATTTAAATCACTTTGATTAATTTGTTGAACAGCAGTGTAAGTTATGGATGCATCTTTGAATTTTCCGGTTCCCGGTTGTAAGGCTGCTTCTTCAAAACTGACACCGCTCCAAAATAGCAATCGGATGCCACTTTTTAATTTGCTGTAACCTACAATCGGATTACCGTTAATAAACCAAACCGGATGCGAGTGCCATATTTTACTTTCGGCTTCGGGTAAATTTTGATAGATGATTTCCGCTAACTGATAACAAATCTTTTGCTCCTCGGTTGTTTGTTGGTGGTTGTAATGTTGAATATCGTTTTCCATACTGGCGATTTCGAATGTTTAAATATAAAAAAATCCCCAAATAAAGTTGAGGATTTTTATTTTGTTTATGGGAATTGTATTTATGCCGAGACTGTTTCCGTTGGTTTTCTTTTTAAAATAGCAGCACTGATTACCGGAACAAGCAAGCCAATAGGAATCATGATTTCCATGTAAGTAAATAAGATGATCCACAACGGGTTTTTGTAAAGCTCTTTGTAATAGAGGATTTTCTCTTTCTCTGCCTGAAACTCTGCTGTCGGAAGGTTTTGTTTTTCTAAAGCAATAATTGAGTTCTCAGCGTATTTTTCCATAAAATCCGGAAAAATAAAATGGTGTTCTACCATCCAAGTGCCGACATAAATAGTGGCTGTGATGAGTGACATGAGCATGCCGACTTGAAACGCTTTTCCGAAAGTAATAAAACCGCCGTTTTGTTTATCGCGGTAATTTTTCACCCCTAAAAAGACAAAAGTGTAAGCGACTAACATACCGGCAAAACCAAATACCATCCCCAAATCGTATTCGGGATTGTACATATAAACACCGGCACCGATGCCCATGAAAGCCGTTACGATGAGTCCGGCAATCAGTCCGTATTTTAGAATAGTGTTTTTCATAATAAATAGTTTTTGAATTAGGTTGCAAAGTTTGGCTATTGTATGGTTTCCCGACTCATACTTTCGGGTGATTTTGAATGAATCACACTAAAGTAGGAGGTAAGAGTCGAAGTTTTTTGGCAGTTTCTATAGCTTGGGTTCTTCTTTTTACCTCTAACTTTTCGAAGAGTTTGGCGCTGTGGGTTTTGATTGTATTTAAAGAAACGAACAGCTTATCGGCTATTTCCTGATTGCTCATCCCTTGTGCCATTAAGGTCAATACTTCCAATTCTCTTTGGCTGATATTTCTTTGTTGGCGTTCGTTTTCATTTAGAATAAACGCTGTTTCGGGAATTAGAATTTCTTTTTCAATGATTATGGTTTTTGTTTTTTGAATGTTGATTTTGGTGGCAATCCAAATCCCGAAGAAGAGAAAGAAAACCGCCAAAAAAGCAAGATAGATTTCATAATCGCTTTGCACTACCAGAAATCGAAATTCCATCCACCAAAGTAGTAAAAGCGAAACCACCATCACTGCAATGTAGCAGAGAAACTCTTGGTATGGTTTTAATGATTTCATCAGTTAAGTTTAATTTTAGGCTTTTTTCATCAGCATTTCAATTTGAGCATCTTCAATAAGAAAAATGATTTTTTTACCGTCTTGTTTAATGATAAAAGTAATATTCGAATAGCCTTCTTTTTTGAATCCGACTTTGATTTGCTTTTTCTTTTTGTCGAATATCCATTGGTTTTTTTGGAACATTTTTACCAGTTGTTGCATCATTTTACTGTTGCTTTTGGTGTCAAAAATAAAACTATGGTCGGCATTGAAAGTATAAGACGCTTTTTGGAAGCCGCTCACTAATTCTTTGGTTTCGGGTTTGTCTGCGTCTTTTAAAGCTGTAGCCTTTTTGACTTTCCAAGTTCCGATTAAATCGGTTTCTACTACAGTTTGGGCGTAAGTATTGGTTGAGCTAATCAATAGGAGTAGTAACAGGACTATCTTTTTCATAACATAATTTTGGTTGAAGCTAAGATAAAAAAAAAGCCCCAACCTTTAACGGTTGAGGCTTTTCATAACAAAAATCTCAAAAATAAACATTAGTCATCTAAGTCACAAGAATCTTCAATGCTGTTTGCAATTAGGTTGGCCAAAGCTTGGTTCCCATCAGTATCATTTGGTCCGATTTCAATCAAACCGTCGCCATCGCCGTCTACAGCACCGCTTAAATCAACCATACTTAATACTTGGTTTAAGTCGAAGTTGAATACAATATCGTAAGAGTTGTTGCTTACTACTAAATTTTGGTTAGCATCTTCGTAATCAATTTCAAAATCTTCATCGATATTATGCCAGAATACAAAAGGAGTTCCGTTGATAGTTCCCGTAATTTCAATCGATTTGTTGAACATAGGAGAACTGCTGTTGGTGTTACGGTGTAGTTTGAATTCTACTTCTTCGTAAGTACCGTTAGGAATAGTAACAGTGGTTACTACTGCATTTTGGTTTAGTAAATCCAATTCGAAAGGGCCGTTCAATTCGAATTCGTCATCGCCATTGTAAAAACCATCATCATCATAAGAATCATCGTCGTTTCCATTATCACTGTCATCATCATAGCCTTCAGCAAATTCAAATTCAATTTCTTTCAAATTGATTTTAAAAGACGATAAAACCACATCGCTGTTTAAAGTTACCCCGTTCGCATTTCTGTTAGCAGCATTTGGATTGTAAACACCACGTGCCATAATTTTCATAGAATTGTCCGTACTTCCACTGTCGTTCGAACAAGAAGTCATTACCGCAAGGAGCGCAATGACAGCCAAAAATGTTTTCATGTTTTTCATAGTAATAAATAGTTTTAAGTTATTTTTAAAACAATTGTATTTTAAAATTCCCTACTTAAGTAAAGGTTAAAAAGGGAATTTTTTTATATTCTAATCTGAAAATCAGAAGGATAAGTTGTAAAAAAAATAGTTAAATTTTATTGCTATGATCAATAAAGAGCCATCTTACAGCATACAAAGTATGATTAAAGTGATCAAAACAATAGCGGCGGAAAGGAATGTCGTTGGTATTTTTTTAGGTTCTTCTTGCATTATTTGAATGGTTTCTTTTTGGAGTACAGCTTGAAGTTTGCTTTCATTTTCCAAATGTTTTTCCCAACCTCCAAACAAACTGATGTTATTGCCGAATTCGGTCAGTTGGTAAGTGTTTTTTTCTGTAGCGCTTGGTTGAATCAATTCTTTATTTAGCATGATGTCGGCCAATAGCTTAGCACCACTGATTTGTCTTCCCTCACAATCTCTGAAATCTTTAAGTTGGAGTTGGTTGTGTTCTGCAGAGTGAAACAACTGTAAGTTAATAGCGATGAGTTGGTTGATTCGGTCAATCATAGGTCGTGTTTTGGTTGTTGATAAGCTGTGACGCTAAATAACTTGCTAAGAAACGGCTATTGTATTCTCAATAAATACGATACAATTCACATATTCGAAAAAACGACAGTTTTGGTTTTTTATTATTTAAAAGAATTAATTGATTACCTCAATTCCTTAATAAAGCTGTTCATAACTCGTTCTAGTCACTCGATGAACGGTTTGATTTCCTTTTTAATTTTAAGAAAATCTAAATTGTCAAGCTATGAAATACGTTAAAGTACTTTGTTTGTGGTTGCTGGGATTGGCGAACTTCGGTTTTGCACAAACCAAGATTGAAGCACAAGACGGCATTCATTATATTACCACTGATATAGATTATCCTATTACAGGCACGTATTTATTTAAAGGAACCGAACCGGTTGTAGAGCTTAACAGTGCCGGAACAGGGTTTTACCAACGCCATGAACAACCCAAAAAAGCCATTACTTGGGGCATTGAATGCGACGAATCCGGTAAGCCAATCTTTAAAAAAGGGTTTGATAATGCCGCTTACACTTTATGGTATTTGTACACCAATCCGGAAAGCGAAGACGAAAAATATTGGAAAGTTACCAGCTTTACGATTCATTTCACCAGTTTGAAAATGTTTATTCAAGGGGAAAGGAGTAAGAGTTATACGGAGTAAGAAGTGATTAGTAATGAATAAGGATTTGGACGTTATTTAAAAAATCCCCAACAGTAAAACAACTGTCGAGGATTTTCAAAACAACCAACCTTTATATTTTAACTTTAAAGCCTCAGCATCTTAAATAACTTGATTCCTAAACACCAACTGTCCGTCAAAGCAATCGAGTAAGATGATGCTATCTGTTGTGATTTTACCCGCTAAGATTTCCTTAGACAATTGGTTCAGTACTTCGCGTTGGATAACACGTTTTACCGGACGGGCGCCAAATTGCGGGTCATAACCTTTTTCAGCTAAGTAAGCAATGGCTTCCGGTGTGGCATCCATCGTAATGTTTTGGTGTGCCAGCATTTTGGTCACACTTTGCAACTGCAGACCAACAATTTGCTTAATGTTGGCAGCGGTTAATGGTGTAAACATCACGATTTCATCGATACGATTAATAAACTCCGGACGTACCGTTTGTTTCAATAAGCCCAGCACTTCTGTTTTGGCTGCTTCAGTAGCCGCTTCAATTCCGCCCTTGAGGTTCTCAAACTTCTCTTGGATGATGTGACTTCCCATGTTAGAAGTCATGATGATAATCGTATTTTTAAAATCGGCCAAACGTCCTTTGTTGTCCGTCAATCGGCCTTCATCTAACACTTGCAACAAGATGTTAAAAGTGTCGGGATGGGCTTTTTCAATTTCATCCAACAAAATCACCGAATACGGTTTTCTGCGCACGGCTTCAGTCAACTGTCCGCCTTCATCATAACCTACGTATCCCGGAGGCGCACCAACCAAACGACTTACACTGTGGCGTTCTTGGTATTCACTCATGTCGATACGCGTCATGGCGTTTTCGTCGTCGAACAAATATTCGGCCAAAGCTTTCGCCAATTCGGTTTTACCAACACCGGTAGTTCCAAGGAATAGGAAAGTACCAATCGGTTTTTTCATGTCTTGCAATCCGGCACGGCTTCTTCGAACAGCATCACTAATGGCTTCTATAGCTTCTTCTTGTCCGACTACTCTGTGGTGCAATTCGTCTTCTAAACGCAAGAGTTTTTCTCTTTCGCCTTGGAGCATTTTGGTCACCGGAACGCCGGTCCATTTGGCAACCACTTCGGCTATATCTTCGCGAGTCACTTCTTCTTTAATCAAAGAACTGCCGGCTTGGTTTTCGGCCAATTGCGTTTGCAAAGTTTCCAATCGCTCTTGGGCTTCTTTGATTTTACCGTAACGGATTTCGGCTACTTTACCGTAATCACCGTCACGCTCGGCACGTTCGGCTTCTAGTTTGAAGTCTTCAATTTCTTGTTTTACGGTTTGGATATTATCGACTACATCTTTCTCCGATTTCCATTTGGTAAAGATTTCGTTGCGTTCTTCTTTTAAATTAGCCAAATCCAAACCAAGCGATTTCAATTTTACTTCGTCATTCTCGCGTTTAATGGCTTCAATTTCGATTTCCAATTGCATGATTTTTCTATCCAAGACGTCGAGCTCTTCGGGTTTGGAATTGATTTCCATACGCAGTTTAGAAGCTGCTTCGTCCATCAAGTCGATGGCTTTATCCGGCAAGAAACGATTGGTAATGTAGCGTTGCGACAATTCGACCGCGGCTATAATCGCGTCGTCTTTGATGCGGACTTTATGATGGGTTTCGTATTTCTCCTTAATCCCGCGCAAGATGGAAATAGCGCTTTCAGTATCCGGTTCATCGACCATTACTTTTTGAAAACGACGTTCTAACGCTTTGTCTTTCTCGAAGTATTTTTGGTATTCGTCTAAAGTTGTTGCCCCGATAGCTCTCAACTCACCACGAGCCAAAGCCGGTTTTAAGATATTGGCAGCGTCCATAGCACCTTCGCCACCGCCGGCTCCTACAAGCGTGTGAATCTCGTCAATAAATAAGACGATATCCCCTTCGGCAGAAGTTACTTCTTTTACGACCGATTTCAAGCGCTCTTCAAATTCTCCTTTGTATTTGGCACCGGCAATTAACGCACCCATATCGAGTGAGTAAACGATTTTGTCTTTCAAGTTTTCCGGTACATCGCCGTCCACTATACGATGGGCCAAACCTTCGGCTATAGCGGTTTTACCCACGCCGGGTTCACCCACCAACATCGGATTGTTTTTGGTTCTACGGGTTAAGATTTGCAATACGCGTCTGATTTCTTCATCGCGACCAATCACCGGATCAAGTTTGCCGGTTCGGGCCAATTCGTTGAGGTTTTTGGCGTATTTGTTTAGTGAGTTATATGTTTCTTCGGCAGAAGCTGATGTGACTCTTTCGCCTTTGCGGATTTCGGCTATAGCCGCTTCTAAACCGTTATAAGTTACACCTTGGTCTTTTAAGATTTGGGCGACTTTACTCTTCGATTTAAAAATGGCCAAAAGCAAATGTTCAATCGAAACGAATTCGTCGTTCATTTTTTTGGCAATGATATTCGCCTCGGTCAAAGCAGTGGAAGCTTCGCGGGACAACATCAAATCGGCACCCGAAACTTTTGGAAAGCTTTGTAAAGTACTGACGAGTATTTTTTTGAATAAGTCGACATTAACGTTGAGTTTCTTTAAAATAAAAGGCGTCACATTTTCATCGACTTCCAAGATTCCTTTAAGGAAATGCTCGTTTTCGATTTGTTGGTGACCAAAGCCTTGCGCTATTTGCTGCGCTTGCTGAATGGCCTCTTGTGATTTAATAGTAAAATTGTTTGTATTCATAGTATTGTTCTCCTTTGTGTTGTTGTTTGGAATAAAAGTTTTGAAAACTTCAGGTTGTAGTCGTCAATTTATATTCCATTGTGTTGAAACGGACAAAATGACTGCTTTTTTTGGTTATCTTTGTCCTTATAGAGGACAGTTTGACGTTGTTGATGACGTTATGTCTTGATAATGAGTTAAAAAGGTTAGGGTATGAGTTTGTTTAAAAATATGTTTGGTGGCTCAGGTGAACCGGAAAAGGAAAGCAACATGGCATGGCGAGCGTTGACCGATTTAGGTCAGCTGAACGAGATTGTAAATGAATCTACCGAAAAACCGGTGGTGATTTTCAAACACAGTACCCGCTGCAGTATCAGCCGTATGGCGCTGCGTCAGTTTGAGCAAGAGTTTGATTTAGAAGAAAAAGTAGTGCCGTATTATTTAGACTTATTAGAACATCGCGACATTTCCAATGAAATAGCCAATCGATTCGGTGTATATCACCAATCGCCTCAATTGATTCTAATTAAAGACGGTAAAGCGATATATGATCGTTCACACGAAAGCATCGATGCTACCAAGTTAGTGGATTTTATCTAGCAGTAACATATAATAAAAAAAGCCGCCTTAATTGACGGCTTTTTTTATCTCCTGAATCGGTTTCGGGTGATGATGTCTTTTAGTTTGGCTTTTAAATCGTTGCCGGAGTCAAATACCATTTGTTCGTTAGACGGAAACGGCACTGCTCTTCGATCGAAATATTGAAAATAATCCTGCTCACAAGCGCGTTTGTCACCACGGTATTTGGCGTACATGTAGTTGAAAGTAAATTCGCTGGCTAAAGGAAACGTTTGCAACAATTGATTGGTGTTGAAATCGATGTAATCTACCTTAGCTGTTACCTGACAAGCTTTGAATTGTGAGAATTCGTATATCGTGGCGCGTACAGTGCGCATATCATCTACTTTAATCGGATTGCCTAAACTATCCTTTACCACGTGGCCATTGGCGTCGAGTAGGTTTTTGAGACCAACTTTAATCACTTTCTCTTTTTGCAGTTCGCGCTCTTTGATTTGTTCCGGCGAGATATCGATTTGTCGGAAGTTCACCACCAAACCGTAATCGTAATTAATGCCTTTCACGCGATTGCTGTGGTACACTGTCCATTTGTCGTTTAAACCGTAGGTGCTGAAATCTAATAAGTCATTTTCCAAACGTACCGGAATGACCATGTTGGTCTCGTTCTTCGTATACACACTTACAAAATCAGTTCCTTTGATACGCGCTTCTTCAATGAGTTTGTCGGTGTCTTTGAAACCAGGACTTAAATTTTTCAAATACATTAAATCGTCATAAGCACGACGCACAACCATTTTGTCTTTATTGGCTAAAAGCGCTTTAGAATTGTCATACAGGTATTTGGCTAAAGCATTTTTACTGCTTACAATTTGATCCGAATAATCGTCAAAAGGAAAAATGGCATCTCGACCTTCTTTCAACAATTTTAAGGGCAACAATGGTCTGATATTTTCTTGACGCGCGTTGAGTTGGACGTAAGTCTCGTATATCTTCTCTAAGTTTTGCGGATTAGCATCTTTGAACCACAAATTGATGTTGCGCAAATCGCGTTCTTTGGCTTTGGCAAAAGCTTCTTCAAGCATATACACATAGTCTTGTTTGCCTTTAGCGGTTTTGTTACCACGCAAACCTTCTACAGCATTTTGAATGGCAGCGTCATAATCTCCTGAAGTCAACAAGTCACGGGTTTGGCGAACACCACAAGAAGATAAGATGAGAAAGAAGGCTAATAAAGAGATTGTTTTTTTCATTGGGTAAGATTTTGGACAAATATAAGTGAAATCACTTTTTGTTAAACGGCGATTATAAATCGTAATTGAATTATGGCAAAGGTTTAATTCGGATGTATTGCCATTGGTCATTCAAATGGCCATCGGGTTTCCAATAATTTGCTGAAGCAACTATCGGTAAATAGAAGTAGCCATCAGTACTCCAAAACATATCGGTAACTTCGCCTGCAGGCATCCAATACTTAAAGGCGGCATTCATTTTCTGGACCATCTTTTTCTTGTCGATTGTATAAAAATCCAAATCGGCCGTATTCTCATAGATATTGGCGCCAAGACAAAGAATTTTTTGCTTATCAGCTGAAATGTTTGGGAAGTCAACAAAGACTTTAATTTCTTCTCCGCTGGTTTTATCGATTAATTTATAGTCATAATCTTCCCAATACATTCCGTAAACCACATAGGAGTTGAGCACAGTTATTTCTCCGATGTACTCATACATGCGATGGGTTTCTTCTTCAGAAGGAAGATCAGTAAAGGTAACGGTCTTCTTTTGGCAAGGTAAAGTAATGGTGCCGTCCACTTTTTTGTGTACAGTAGTATTGGCCAAAAGGAAAGAAACGGCCTTTTTCTTTTTGGTGTCATACAATTTTTTGTCAATTAATTCAAGATTGAAATACTTAGTTAAAGGCTCGTCTTCATTGTAAAAAATAGTGCTATCGTTTTCTGTTAGATAAGTGATGATATTCAAATCCGAGGTTACCAAAATCTTTTTAGCAGTTTTGATGCTATCATTTTGAGCCATCATGAAATGACCAAAAAATAACACTAGAGCTAATAGATTGACCTTTGTTTTCATTTTGCAATTAAGATAAAAACGTTTTCAAATCTTCGTAAGTCTTAATCTTTACCGAAACTTTTTCTTTATCCAAAACACTTTCTATTTGTTTCGGAATCGGTAATTTCAAATCCAGTAACGGCTCAACCACATCTAAGAATTTTATCGGATGGGCTGTTTCGAGGAAAACCCCAATGCAATCCGGTTGTTTAGCCATTTCTTTTTTCAATCCCAAATAACCTACAGCACCGTGAGGTTCGGCTATATATTGCGTTCGATGGTGAATGTCTTGTATGGCTTTTTCGGTTTCTGTATCAGAAAACGAGTAGGAGGTGAAGTCTTTTTCAAATTCCTCTAGATTGAAACGGTACAACTGTTGGATTCGGATAAAATTACTCGGGTTGCCCACATCCATCGCATTAGAAATAGTAGCTACTGAGGGTTTCGGCTCGTAGTTACCGGCTGCTAAAAATCGCGGTACGGTATCGTTAGCATTGGTTGAAGCCACAAAATGGGCAATAGGCAAACCCAATCGTTTGGCCATAATACCGGCACAAATGTTGCCAAAGTTGCCACTCGGACAGGATAATATGAGTGGTTTGTTGTGCTTTTTTAATTGTTGGTAAGCAAAAAAGATGTAGAACATTTGCGGCAACCAACGGGCAATGTTGATGGAATTGGCTGATGTCAGATTTTTGTGTTTTAGGCTATCATCTAAAAAGGCTTTTTTAACCATATCCTGGCAATCGTCAAATACACCGTCAACTTCTAAAGCTTTGATGTTTTTTCCTAACGTAGTAAGTTGACGTTCTTGTATTTCACTGACTTTACCTGAAGGATATAGTATAATTACTTCAACACCTTTTACACCTAAAAATCCGCTGGCAACGGCACCGCCTGTATCGCCGGAAGTGGCTACTAAAACAGTGACTTTTTTATCGCTGTGGCGATTGAAATAGCCCAAGCATCTCGACATGAATCGGGCGCCGACATCTTTGAAAGCCATCGTTGGTCCGTGAAAAAGTTCTAATGAGTAGATGTCTTCTTCAACCGGTACACAAGGGAAATCAAAGCAAAGTGTCTCGGCTATGATTTGTTTGAGTTCGTTTTCAGGAATTTCATCGCCAACGAATTGCTTGATGGCTTCAAAAGCAATTTCCTCTCGGCTCAAGTTCTCGATATTTTTAAAAAAAGAATGGGGAAGCGGCGTGATGGATTCCGGGAAATATAAACCTCTGTCAGGGGCTAATCCTTGAATTACCGCTTCTTCAAAGCCCACTCTGGGCGCATTTTTATTTAAACTGAAATATTGCATTTTTTAAGTGTGATTTACGAAGTTGGCAGTGCGAAAGACAGTTCGCTATGTACTTCGCTACTTATACTTCTTATATTGTTTTTACGCCTTCATCATTTACTTTTGAAATATGAAAATCAAAAGCAATTCCGGTATCGAGAAAGCTGCTACTCATAGCATATGCTACTTTTTCAGCCTTATCTTGTCCTTTGCACAAGGCAAAAATTGAAGGTCCGGCACCTGAAATTCCACTGCCTAAAGCACCGGCGTCCAGTGCAGCATTTTTGACGTTTTCAAATCCGGGTATGAGTTTGTGGCGATGCGGTTCAATGACTACATCTCGTAAGGAACGACTAATTAGTGAATAATCACTAGTATACAAGCCGGCTATGAATCCGCCTAAATTACCCCATTGCGTTATGGCGTCTTTTAATGGAACAGCACTCGGAAGAACAGCCCTGGAATCGGAAGTTTTGAGCTCAATTTGCGGATGCAATACCACAGCGAACAATTCACTCGGGCTTTGTATTTTAATCACATCTAATGGATTGTAACCGCGAACCAAAGTAAAGCCGCCTAAAACACAAGGCGCTACATTGTCGGCATGCTCACAACCACTGGCTAAAGCTTCTCCTTTCATGGCAAAATCAACCAGTTGAGGTTTGGTGAACGGCCGGCCTAAAAGCTCATTTATTCCAAACACAGCTCCCGCCGCACTTGCTGAAGAGCTCCCGATACCGCTTCCGGCTTTGATTTTTTTGTGGATTTCAATTTCGAATCCGCAATCAGGGTTAATTGTATTTACTAAAGCTAAAGCAGCAACACCGGCTACGTTTTTTGCTGTTTCCAAAGGCAAATCGGCTCCGGTGATTTTGGTAATACGAATGCCTTTTTCGGTTGTTTGGCGTATCACCATTTCGTCGCCAATACCTTCAAGGCAAAGTCCTAAGACATCAAAACCACAATTGAGGTTGGCGATAGTGGCCGGGCAGAATATTTTGATTTCGTTCATTTTTTTTTGAGTTGCTGAGTGTCTGAGTAGCTAAGTTACTGAGTTTTTCTTAGTTGCTCAGGCACTCAGTTACTCAGTAACTTAGTTAAACATTTCCAATCCTAACCACATCCGCAAAAATCCCTGAAGCAGTTACCGCAGCACCGGCACCAGCTCCTTTGATGATTAAAGGTTGGTCTACATAGCGATCAGTATAAAACTCTACAATGTTGTCTTTGCCTTCTAAGTTGTAGAACGGACTTTCTTTCGGGATGAATTGCAAGCCTACAGCAGCTTTACCGTTGTCGAAACTGGCTACAAATTTAATACGAGAATCTTTTGCTTGCGCTTCTTTGAGTAACTGATTGAAATGATTTTCGTGCTTGATTAGTGAAGTAAAGAAGTCATCATTGTTGGTGGTTTGCATACATTCATCCGGTAGGAAACAGTTGTTTTCAATTTGCTCCATTTCCATTTGATAACCACTTTCGCGAATGAGGATTAATATCTTTCTGGCTACGTCTACACCACTTAAATCAATTTTCGGGTCGGGTTCCGTAAACCCTTGAAATCCTGCTTCTTTTACAACGTCGTGAAAGTTATAATCCTTGCTGAAATTATTAAAAATAAAGTTCAAACTACCGGACAATACAGCGTTGATTCGGTTGACTTTATCGCCGGAAGCAATCAAGTGTTTCAAGGTATCGATGATAGGCAATCCGGCTCCTACATTCGTTTCAAACAAGAACGGGGCATTGTATTTTCGAGACAGATTTTTGAGGTTTTTATAATGATTGTATTCTGAAGAACAGGCAATCTTATTACATGTCACGACCGCAATATTCTGACTCAGGAACTGGTCATAAATACCGGCTATTTCATGATTGGCTGTAATATCAACAAAGATACTGTTGCGTAAGTTGAACTTTTTTACACGTGCAATAAAGTCCTTTGGATTCGCCTTTTCGCCTTGGTTTAACGTCTCTTTCCAATCTTTCAAGTTCAATCCTTCTTCATCAAATACCATTTGGCGGGAGTTTGATAAAGCGATAACACGCACATTGATTTTCAGGTTTTCTTTCAAGAATTTCTTTTGTTGACTGATTTGATCGATGAATTTTTCACCTACGTTTCCAACGCCCATTACAAACAAATTCAACTGTTTGGTATTGTCTTCAAAGAATCGTTCGTGTAAGGTATTCAGTGCTTTCTTGACATCTTTTTCATTGATGACTACTGAGATGTTTCGCTCGGAAGCCCCTTGGGCAATGGCTCGGATATTGACATTGTTTTTGCCTAAAGTACTAAACATTTTACCGCTGATACCTTGGTGGTTTTTCATATTTTCGCCCACCAAAGCCACGATACACAATCCTTTTTCAACGATACAAGGATCAACTTTACCTTGAGCGATTTCCATTTCAAACGCTTGGTCGATGGCGATTTTAGCTTTGTCCGCATCAGAACTTAAAATCCCGACACAAATAGAGTGTTCAGAAGACGCTTGTGTAATGAAAATCACATTGATGTTTTCGTTGGATAACACCTCAAACAAACGCTTAGAGGAACCGGCTACACCAATCATTCCGGAACCTTCCAAGGTTAGTAAGGCAATATTGTCGATATGGGTAATCCCTTTAATAGGATTGCTTGAACTTTCGGGCGAATTGGAGATTAAGGTGCCGTAAGCTTCCGGTTCAAAAGTGTTTTTAATAAAAATGGGAATACTGTCTTTTAAAACCGGTTGAATCGTTGGCGGATACAATACTTTAGCGCCGAAGTGCGACAATTCCATCGCTTCCTGATAGGAGATGGTTTCGATAGGTTGCGCTTGTTTGACGCTTTTAGGGTTGGCCGTAAACATACCGTTAACATCGGTCCAAATCTCCAAGATTTCCGCTTTCACGGCTGCTGCAATAATAGCTGCAGTATAATCGGAACCGCCACGTCCCAAAGTAGTGGTATTGCCGTCAGATGACGATGCGATAAAACCTGGAAGCAATGTAACTTGGGCGTTGTTATTTTTGAAATAATCAGCGATTAAAGTATTAGTGATAGAAAAATCGACTGCCGCTTTACCGAAATTGGCATTGGTTTTAATCAATTCCCGACTGTCTTTAAAAGTCGAGTTGCTGACCTTTTGCTTTAGCGCCACAGCAATAATTTGAGACGATAATAATTCGCCAAAACCAGCTACTATATCAGCGGTTCTGCTTGATAATTCTCCCAAAAGATAACAGCCGTCCAATAAGGTTTTCAGGTGATTAATGTGGTGGTTAATTGCATCGATAATGTCGCTTTGTTCGCTTAGTGGAACCAGTTCGTCTATAGCTTCTTTGTGTTTTTGCTCTAATTGACTGACAATGTCTTTATAAGCTTTGTCTTTGGTTGAAGCGGTTTTTCCGGCTAAAATCAGCAAATCAGTTACACCACTAAAGGCAGAAACCACAACGGCCAGTTTGTTTTCTTTGCTTTTTTGAGCAACAATGTCTAGGGTTTTAGTGATGTTTTGGGCATTGGCTACAGAAGTACCGCCAAATTTTAATACAATCATGATTTTTAATTGTGAATTGTAAATGATAAATTATGAATTAACCCTCAACAGAGAGTCCTAAAATTTCGGATTATATGTGAAAATTATACCCCAAACGGGGTAGTGGTAGTTGATGTTGTCGTAACCAATTCAGCAACCATAGTGGTGGTTGTAGGAGAGAATGAGTGTGTGTTGGTTGATAACATCATATGTCAAAAGTATAAATTTTTAGAATTTAAAAAAGCTTTTCTTAAATTTTTGAGAATATTTCAATAATAAAGGCTGTATGTCTGTGTAATATTTATATTTTAAATTATTTAACAGTGATTTTGATAATTTAGCAAAAAATACTCGGTTAAATAGTTGCTTTTTACGGCTCGTTTGCTGAATTTTGAGCCTTAAATCCTAACCAAAATGGAGCATTCGCATTACATCAGCACCGATGTGTTGACATTAGAGACTTTACAAGAGATCATTTCTGAGCACAAAACCTTAGCCCTTTCAGAAGAAGCCAAAATCAACATCCAACAATGTCGTGATTATTTAGACCAGAAAATGGCTTCAAATGAAACTCCGATTTACGGTATCAATACCGGTTTTGGTTCGTTGTGTAATGTGAAAATTTCTAATGAAAATTTGTCGCAGCTCCAAGAAAATTTGGTCAAATCACACGCTTGCGGAACCGGTGAAGAAGTACCACAGGAAATTGTCAAACTGATGTTATTGCTCAAGATTCAATCGTTGAGTTATGGTCATTCTGGCGTGCAATTGCAAACCGTTGAGCGTTTGGTGGATTTTTATAACCATGATATTTTACCGGTAATTTATACACAAGGATCTTTGGGAGCAAGTGGCGATTTAGCGCCGTTAGCCCATTTGTCATTACCACTGTTAGGTGAAGGCGAAGTGTATTGCGACGGATTCCGTCAACCGGCCAAAAAAGTGTTGGAGAAAATGGGTTGGCAACCGATTGTATTGCAATCGAAAGAAGGTTTGGCATTGCTAAACGGAACCCAGTTTATGAGTGCTTATGGCTGTTTCATTTTGCTTAAAGCAATGAAATACTCCTATTTAGCCGATGTTATTGCTGCCGTTTCTTTAGAAGGATTTGACGGAAGAATAGAACCGTTTAATGAGCTGATTCATTATGTTCGCCCGCACAAAGGGCAAATTGTAACAGCCAACCGAATGACAGAATTGTTAGAAGGCAGTCAGTTAATATCACGCCACAAAGAACACGTACAAGATCCGTATTCGTTCCGTTGTATTCCGCAAGTACATGGTGCTTCGAAAGATACTATCGAATACGTGAAAAAAGTATTTAAAACCGAAATTAATTCGGTTACTGATAATCCGAATATCTTTAAAAACGAAGATTTAATTATTTCAGGCGGGAATTTCCATGGCCAACCTTTAGCCATGGCATTAGATTTTTTAAGTATTGGTTTGTCTGAATTGGGTAGTATCTCCGAAAGAAGAACCTACCAATTGATTTCAGGTTTACGTGGTTTACCGGCGTTTTTGGTAGATAATCCGGGCTTGAATTCCGGTTTTATGATTCCGCAATACACTGCGGCCAGCATTGCCAGCCAGAACAAACAATTGGCAACTCCTGCCAGTGTAGATAGTATCGTTTCGTCTAACGGACAAGAAGATCACGTGAGTATGGGCGCCAATGCGGCTACAAAGTGTTTGAAGATTATGGAAAACGTAGAGCGTATTTTGGCGATTGAGCTGATGAATGCTTCTCAAGCCTTAGAATATCGCAGACCGTTACAATCGAGTGAATTTTTAGAAAGCTTTGTCAAATCCTATAGAGAAGAAGTGCCGTTGGTAACGGAAGATCGAATTTTACACTACGACATTGAAAATTCCGTAGCGTTTTTGGAGAGTTTTGCGATTGATTTAGAAGAGTAAACTCAACAATCCCAAAATAGCAGGAACGGCTTGTACAAAAAATATTCTTTTGGAAGCCGTTAACGCTCCGTAAATACCGGCCACAAGTACACAGCCTAAGAAGAAGATGGCTACGTTTTTACTCCAAGTTGCCTCACCAATCAGTAACGACCAAATCAATCCCGCAGCGAGAAAGCCGTTGTACAAACCCTGGTTGGCAGCCAATACTTTGGTCTTCTCAAACTGGTCTTCGGGTATGGTTTTGAATACTTTTTTGGCGCGAGTTGTCCAAGCAAACATTTCCAACCATAAGATGTAGAGGTGTACGAAAGCTATAAATCCGATGATGAGTTGAGAGATTGTGTTCATGTATCTTGTTATTCGTTTTCACTAAAGATTTTTTCAATGCGTTTATCCGGAACCAACCAAATCAGCGCTACTAAAATGTAAATCGCTCCGGAGATTTCTGTGTAATATTTTGAGGCTAATACGGCTATGATATATAATACTATCGAAGCTTTTCCTTTGTAATCTTTTCCGAGGGCTTTTGAAAGTAACGAATCTTTGCCATGATGTTTTAAAATTACACTTTGTAAAATAGAATAGGCGATAGCATTCATCAATAAAATTACTCCATACAACATCATCGGAAAAGGAGCAAAGTGATGTTCACCAATCCAAGCCGTGGTAAACGGAATCAACGATAACCAAAACAATAAATGTAAATTCGCCCAAAGAATAGTACCGTTAACGCGTTTCACGGTATGCATCATATGATGGTGGTTGTTCCAATAAATACCAACATAAATGAAACTCAAGATGTAACTCAGAAACTTGTGAAACAACGGAATAACTGATGCAAAAGTAGTATCATTCGGCACTTTAAATTCCAATACCATGATAGTGATGATAATGGCCAATACACCATCGCTGAAGGCTTCAAGTCGGTTTTTATTCATAAAATTGTCTGTTATCCGTCATCTTAAAATCTGTCATCTGTATCTGTTAACTATCGCTTAAAATTCTTCTCAATCGCCTTAATCATTTCTCCGGCGATGTCTTTGTTGGTTGCGCCTTCAATACCCTCCAATCCGGGAGAAGAATTCACTTCCAACAATAATGGCCCTTTCGAAGAACGAATGATATCTACACCGGCCACTTTTAAATCCATAGCCTTAGCAGCTTTGATGGCGATTTTCTTTTCCTCAGGAGTAGGCTTGATTACAGATGCCGTGCCGCCCATGTGAATGTTGGCTCTGAATTCACCCGCAGCCGCTTCACGTTGTATGGCAGCCACAACTTTCCCGTCTACTACAAACAAACGCAAATCTTTCCCATTGGCTTCTTTGATGAATTCCTGTACTAAAATGTTAGCATTCAAACTCTTAAAAGCATTAATTACCGATTCGGCCGCTTTTTTGGTTTCGGCTAAAACCACACCTTTTCCTTGGGTTCCTTCTAACAACTTTACAATCAAAGGCGAACCGCCCACCATCTTAATCAAATCATCCGTGTCTAAGGGCGAATTGGCAAAACCGGTAGTCGGAATGTCCACGCCGTGGTGCAATAATAATTGCAAGGAAAACAATTTGTCACGCGATTGGGTAATAGCGGCAGCGGAGTTCAAACAGAAAACTTTCATCGCTTCAAACTGTCGTGTCAAGGCGCAACCGTAAAAGGTAATACTTGGTCGAATTCTAGGAATAATAGCGTCGAAATTATCCAAGATTTTTCCGCCGCGGTAATGAATTTCAGGCTTTATGGCATCGAGTTTCATATAACATTCTTTGATGTTTAGGAAATGCATTTCGTGTCCTCGCATTTCACCTGCTTCCATAATACGTTTGTTACTGTACAATTCCGGATTACTGGCTAAAACACCAATGCGCAAACCGGATTTGTTGGCGATGGCATTTTGGTATAAATCTTTCAGACTTTCGGTGGTAGTTTGTCCCAGTAAATATTTTTGTTCCGGATCGACTAAAATCCTGCCACTCATAGCTTCGCGACCCAATAACATACGGAAACCCATAGAATCTCGGTTGGTTAACGTCATTTCTATGGTCCAAACATCATCGCCAATTTTAAGCTGTGTTTGAATCACATAGCGTTGTTCGCGAAAACCGCTCGAACTTTTTACGATGCGTTTGTCAATAAGTTTGGCTTCGCAATGGATAACGGTTTTTAGGTTGTTCTGAATCGGATTGATGTCGAACTTCACCCAATTTTCGCCTTCTTTTACAAAAGGCGCGATATTGATGGCGTGTAAAGCCGAAGTTTTGGCACCCGAATCCACACGGGCTTTGATGGCCGGAATACCAAGTTCCGGAAACGAACACCATTCTTCTGAACCTAAAATGATTTTATTTTGTGGCATTTTATAAAAATTTAAGCCACAAATTACAGAAATTCACACGGATAAAAGGCGGGAATTCTTGTGATTTGTGGCTTGTAAAAGATTAAACAGTCTTATTTAGTCGGTTTTTCCGCTTTGTTAATCGTCACGGTTAACTCTTGTGCAATTTCATCTAAATCCATAAAAATTTCGTCTCCGGAGGCAATTTTCGAAGTAATGATTTCTTCGGCTAAGGCATCTTCTACGTATTTCTGTATGGCTCTTTTTAACGGACGCGCACCAAATTGTTTGTCGAAACCTTTCTCGGCAATAAAGGCTTTGGCTTTGTCGGATAAATTCAACTTGTAGCCTAGCTCTTCGATGCGAGCATATAATTTTTTCAATTCGATTTCGATAATCAAATCGATGTCATGTTTCTCTAACGGATTGAACACAATTACGTCGTCGATACGGTTCAAGAATTCCGGTGCGAAGGTTTTCTTCAAAGCGTTTTCAATCACACTTTTCGAATGTTCGTCGGCTTGTGCTACTTTTGCAGAAGTGCCGAAACCAACACCTTGCCCGAAATCTTTCAACTGACGGGCTCCAACGTTAGACGTCATAATAATGATGGTGTTTTTAAAGTCGATTTTACGACCCAAACTGTCCGTCAAATAGCCGTCGTCCAACACTTGTAACATCATGTTGAAAACGTCAGGATGCGCTTTTTCAATTTCGTCTAACAATACCACACAGTATGGTTTTCTGCGCACTTTTTCGGTCAATTGTCCGCCTTCTTCGTAACCTACATAGCCCGGAGGCGCTCCGATTAAACGAGAAATAGCAAATTTTTCCATGTATTCACTCATGTCAATGCGAATTAACGCATCTTCTGAATCAAATAATTCTTTCGCTAGTACTTTCGCCAATTGTGTTTTACCAACACCGGTTGACCCGAGGAAAATAAACGAACCAATCGGGCGATTCGGATCTTTCAATCCGGCGCGATTGCGCTGGATGGAACGGGCAATTTTGGTTACCGCTTCGTCTTGACCAATCACTTTACCTTTGATTAACTCCGGCAAGTGTGCCAATTTATTGCTTTCCGTTTGAGCGATACGATTCACGGGAATACCGGTCATCATCGAAACTACATCGGCTACATTATCCTCGGTTACGCGAATTCGGTTGCTTTTCGATTCTTCTTCCCATTGTTCTTGAGCGATAGCTAAGTCTTTTTCCAAACGTTTTTCATCGTCGCGCAATTTGGCCGCTTCTTCGTATTTCTGTTTCTTAACGACAGAGTTTTTCAATTCGCGTACTTCTTCCAACTGACGCTCCAAATCCAAAATTTGCTTCGGCACGTCGATATTGGTGATGTGTACTCTTGAACCTGCTTCGTCTAAAGCATCAATCGCTTTGTCCGGCAAGAAACGCTCCGACATGTAGCGGTTAGTTAACTTCACACAAGCTTCAATCGCTTCAGGGGTGTAAATTACGTTATGATGGTCTTCGTATTTGTTTTTGATGTTGTTCAAGATAGTAATCGTTTCTTCCACCGAAGTAGGTTCTACAATTACCTTTTGGAAACGTCTTTCGAGCGCTCCGTCTTTTTCAATGTACTGACGGTACTCATCCAAAGTCGTAGCACCAATACATTGGATTTCACCACGGGCTAAGGCCGGTTTAAACATGTTAGAAGCATCTAACGAACCGGTAGCGCCACCGGCGCCCACTATGGTGTGGATTTCATCTATGAACAAAATGATGTCATCGTTTTTCTCCAATTCATTCATCACGGCTTTCATTCTTTCTTCAAACTGTCCGCGGTATTTGGTTCCGGCTACTAATGAGGCTAAATCCAAAGTCACCACTCTTTTGTTGAAGAGAATACGCGATACTTTCTTTTGAATGATGCGCAAGGCCAAACCTTCGGCAATGGCTGATTTACCAACACCCGGTTCTCCAATAAGTAGCGGATTGTTTTTCTTTCTGCGGCTTAAAATTTGAGACACGCGCTCAATTTCTTTTTCGCGACCTACAACCGGGTCGAGTTTGCCTTCTTCTGCCAATTCGGTTAAGTCGCGTCCAAAATTGTCTAACACCGGAGTTTTAGATTTTTTGTTGGTTTTGTTGGCCGGATTGTTGAAACTGCCTTCTTTTAGGCTGTCATCCTGACCGGAATCGTCGTTATACGATTCGTTTCTCGGCAGGTTATCTGTGAAATCTTCTTCGTTTGGTGTCATGTTTAGGTACTGTTCTTTGACTACATTATAGTCTATTTTCAGACGATGCAGTAGTTTGGTTGTGGGATCGTTTTCGTTTCTTAAAATGCAAAGCAGTAAGTGGGCAGTACTGATAGAGGAACTCTGAAATACTTTGGCTTCTAAGAATGTGGTTTTTAATGCGCGCTCCGCTTGACGCGTCAAGTGGAGGTTTTTCTTTTCGTTGCTGATGTCGGTATTTGGATTGGCGGGGCTTAAGATTTCGACCTTTTTGCGCAAATGATCTAAATCGACCGACAAATTATTTAAGATAGCAATCGCCTTACCGTTTCCGTCTCTCAAGATACCAAGCATCAGATGTTCCGTTCCGATAAAGTCATGCCCTAAGCGCAAAGCTTCTTCTTTGCTATAGGTAATTACATCTTTAACTCTTGGTGAAAAATTATCGTCCATAATAGTGTATTGTTGCTATTGTAAATTTAGTGATATGATGTCATTCTAACAAAAATCATTCCGCCTAAAAGTACTGTCAGCTAATTGACAAAAAAAAAGGCAATAATAAAAGCCGTTAAAGAACTATTTTATTAACCAAAAAAAGCCCCTGTTTTGTTAATAAATCTTTGAAATTTGTGGACTAAAATTGGCGCCAAACAGTATAAATATCCTATATTAGCACGTTTTGAATTTGAACTAATTTTTATTAATAATTTATAATATATGTCTGACGGAGAAAAGTTAATTCCAATTAACATCGAAGATGAAATGAAATCAGCATACATCGATTATTCGATGTCTGTAATTGTCTCAAGAGCGCTACCTGACGTGCGTGACGGATTAAAACCCGTACACCGAAGAGTGTTATATGGAATGTATGATTTAGGCGTTTTTTCTAACAGAGCGCACAAAAAATCCGCAAGAATTGTTGGAGAAGTTTTGGGTAAATACCACCCGCACGGTGATACTTCAGTGTATGATGCCATGGTTCGTATGGCACAGGAGTGGAGTTTGCGATATTTGTTAATTGACGGGCAAGGGAACTTCGGTTCGGTTGACGGTGACAGTCCTGCAGCGATGCGTTACACTGAGGCCAGAATGAAAAAAATGTCAGAAGACATTATGGCAGATATCGACAAAGAAACCGTGGATTTCCAATTGAACTTTGACGATACCTTATACGAGCCGAAAGTAATGCCAACCCGTGTACCGAATCTTTTAATTAACGGAGCTTCCGGTATTGCTGTTGGTATGGCTACTAACATGCCGCCGCACAACTTAACCGAAGTAGTGGACGGAACTTTGGCTTATATCGACAATAATGATATTGAAATTGATGAGTTAATCAACTACATCAAGGCACCGGATTTCCCTACCGGTGGTGTAATTTACGGATACGAAGGTGTTCGTGAAGCTTTCAAAACGGGTAGAGGAAGAATCGTTATCCGTGCCAAAGTGAACTTTGAAGAAGTGAACGGTAAAGAAGCCATTATCGTTACAGAGATTCCGTACCAAGTGAACAAAGCGGAAATGATTAAGAAAACCGCCGATTTGATTAACGAGAAAAAAATCGAAGGTATTTCGAACATCCGTGACGAATCGGACAGAAGCGGTATGCGTATCGTATACGAATTGAAGCGCGATGCAGTGCCGAATGTAGTGTTGAATACACTTTACAAATACACCCAATTGCAGTCGTCTTTCAGTGTTAACAATATTGCTTTGGTGGGAGGAAGACCACAAATGTTGAATTTGAAAGATTTGATTCATTATTTCGTAGAACACCGTCATGATGTAGTGGTAAGAAGAACCCAATTCGAATTGCGCAAAGCCGAAGAAAGAGCGCACATCTTAGAAGGTTTGATCATCGCATCAGACAATATTGACGAGGTAATTGCCTTGATTCGTTCCTCTAAAGACGGAGACGAAGCCCGTAACAAATTGATTGAGCGTTTCAGCTTAACCGATATCCAAGCGCGCGCTATTGTTGAAATGCGTTTGCGTCAGTTGACCGGCTTAGAGCAAGACAAGTTAAGAGCGGAGTACGAAGAAATCATGAAATTAATTCAACACTTGAAAGATTTATTGGCAAGTAAAGAATTAAGAATGCAATTGATTAAAGATGAATTAATCGAAATCAGAGATAAATACGGTGACGGACGTCGTTCTACTATTGAATATTCCGGTGGCGATGTAAGTATTGAAGATTTGATTGCCGATGAGAATGTGGTAATTACCATTTCGCATGCCGGTTATATCAAACGTACTAATTTATCGGAATACAAAACCCAAAACCGCGGTGGTGTCGGACAAAAAAGTGCGGGAACTCGCGATCAGGATTTCTTAGAACATTTGTTCGTAGCAACCAACCACCAATATTTGTTGTTTTTTACCCAAAAAGGAAAATGTTTCTGGATGCGTGTTTACGAAATTCCGGAAGGCAGTAAAACCAGCAAAGGTCGTGCTATTCAAAACTTAATCAATATCGAACAAGACGATAAAGTAAAAGCGTTTATCTGTACACAAGATTTAAAAGACGAAGAATACATCAACAGCCATTACGTAATTATGGCGACCAAACAAGGTCAGGTGAAAAAAACGCCATTGGAGCAATATTCTCGTCCGCGTCAAAACGGTATCAACGCCATTACCATCAGAGAAGACGACGAATTGTTAGAAGCCAAATTAACCAACGGAGACAGTCAGGTTTTAGTGGCTGTAAAATCCGGTAAATTGGTTCGTTTCGAAGAAGAAAAAACCCGTCCGATGGGAAGAACAGCTTCCGGAGTACGAGGCATTACCTTAGCCGATGACAAAGACGAAGTGATTGGTATGGTTTCTGTAAACAAAGATGACATCAACGAAACCCAATTGTTAGTAGTAACTGAAAACGGTTACGGTAAGCGTACCAAATTGGTAGATGATGATGGGGAAGATGTGTACCGAATCACCAACCGCGGTGGTAAAGGCGTGAAAACTTTGAACATCACCGAAAAAACCGGAGCACTTATTTCCATCAATGCGGTGACCGATGCTGATGATTTGATGATTATCAACAAATCTGGTTTAACTATCCGTATGGAAGTTTCCGATTTGAGAGTAATGGGAAGAGCTACGCAGGGTGTTCGTTTGATCAATATCAAAGGCAATGACTCGATCGCAGCCGTAACTAAAGTAATGAAAGAAGAAGAATCTGAAGAAGATACTGATGCTGACATCAATGAGGTGAATGAAGGCGAAACTTCAACGGAAACTTCTGCTTCTGAAGAATAATTTAAAATAATACCACATGAAAATTAAACACCTAGTATTGGCTTCGGCCATGATAGTTTCTTTTTCCTCTTTCGCTCAAAAGGATGAGATGAAAGGATTGAAAAAGATTTACGACAAACAGGCTTTAACCGATAAAGATATTGTTGAGTACAAAGCTACATTAGTTAAAGCAGAGCCTTTGATGACCGCTGCAGCCGAATCGGATAAAGTGTATTTTGATTATTACAAAGCGGTGGCTCCGTTTTTGGAGATGAAAGTGGCCTACACCAAACCGGAAAATGCCGGCAACGCCAAATTAGCGAACAACTATTTTACTCCTGAGAAAATAGATTTGTTGGCTAAAAACTTAAATGCTGTTAAAGAGTTTGAAAAGAAATCCGGGAAAGCTTTGTTGACCAAATCTATAGATGATGGTGTAGCGCAAGCCAAGCCATTCATTGTTAACTATGCTGTAGGCTTAGGGGAAGAGAAAAAGTATAAAGAAGCCGGAAATGTATTGTATTCCGCCTATCAAATGGATAAAAACGATCCGGATAAGTTGTTTTATGCGGCCAGTTTTGCAGTAAACGCTCGTGATTATGACAGTGCTTTGGTATATTATTATGAATTAAAACAAATCAATTATACCGGAGAAACTACAGTATTTTGGGCTTACAACAAGGCTTCAAAACAGGAAGAAACTTTTAACTCTAAAGCCGAAAGAGAAATTTTCATCAAATCGGGTACGCACGAAAAACCAAGAGATGAGAAAACACCTTCTAAAAGAGGTGAAATCTACAAAAACATCGCTTTGATTTTGGTTGAAAAAGGTAAAGTTGAGGAAGCCAAAGCTGCTGTTACTGAAGCCAGAAATGCGAATCCTGAAGACAGTTCTTTAATTTTAACGGAAGCTGATTTGTATTTAAAAGTGAATGATTTTGACACTTATACTAAGTTGGTCAATCAAGCTTTAGCCAATGATCCTAATAATGTTGATTTGGTGTACAATCTGGGTGTGATTTCAGGTAATGCTAATAAAGTTGCAGATGCTGAGAAGTATTATAGAAGAGCCTTAGAAATCAATCCTAATTATTTCAATGCGAATTTAAACTTAGCGGAATTGTTGTTAAGAGCAGATGAAAAGTTTGTCAATGAAATGAACAAATTGGGAACTTCTGAAAAAGACAACAAACGCTATGAGGTTTTAAAAGCAGAGCGTGAGAAAAATTTCAAAGCGGTTTTACCGTATTTAGAAAAAGCTTACGAGTTGCAACCGGACAATGATGCCGCTAAGAAAACGTTGATGAGTGTTTACAATGCACTTGAAATGACCGACAAATACAAAGCTTTAAAAGCAAAACAATAATATTGTTTACCAATAAAAAAACCATCCGATTCGGATGGTTTTTTTATGCTTTATAGTTTTTCGGAATTACAAGTGAATCACTTCTCCGTAAGCATCGGCTACAGCTTCCATCACCGCTTCACTCATTGTTGGATGTGGGTGAACTGCTTTCAAGATTTCATGACCTGTAGTTTCTAATTTACGAGCTACAACCGCTTCTGCAATCATATCGGTTACACCGGCGCCAATCATATGACAACCTAACCATTCACCGTATTTGGCATCAAAAATAACTTTTACAAAACCATCCGGAGTTCCGGCAGCTTTGGCTTTTCCTGAAGCCGTGAACGGGAATTTCCCGATTTTTAATTCATATCCTTTTTCTTTAGCCGCTTTTTCTGTCAAACCTACCGAAGCAATTTCTGGCGTAGCATAAGTACAACCCGGAATGTTACCGTAATCTAAAGGTTCCACATGTAAACCGGCAATTTTTTCCACACACAAAATACCTTCCGCAGAAGCTACGTGTGCTAAAGCTTGTCCCGGAGTTACATCGCCAATAGCATAGTAACCGGCTACATTGGTTTGGTAAAACTCGTTCACCAAGATTTTATCTTTATCGGTTTTGATACCGGTTTCTTCTAATCCAATATTTTCGATGTTGGTTTTAATACCAACGGCCGATAACAAGATGTCGGCTTCCAAAACTTCTTCGCCTTTGGCAGTTTTAACAAAAGCTTTTACACCATTTCCGCTGGTGTCGATTTTTTCTACAGATGAGTTGGTCATCACATTGATGCCTGATTTTTTCAACGAACGCTCAAATTGTTTTGAGATGTCTTCGTCTTCTACCGGAACTACATTCGGCATAAACTCAACGATAGTAACTTCAGTTCCCATCGAATTGTAAAAATGCGCGAATTCTACCCCAATGGCACCTGAACCTACTACAATCATCTTTTTCGGTTGGCTAGGTAAAGTCATCGCCTGACGGTAACCAATTACTTTTACACCATCTTGCGGTAAGTTTGGCAACTCTCTGGAACGAGCTCCTGTAGCAATAATAATGTGATCGGCACTGTATTCAGTCACTTTACCATCGGCAGCAGTAACGGCTACTTTTTTGCCCGGTTTTACTTTTCCGAAACCGTCAATAACGTCGATTTTGTTTTTCTTCATCAAGAATTGAACCCCTTTACTCATACCGTCAGCGACGCTGCGCGAACGGGCAATAACGGCATTGAAATCTTTGTCAAATTCCTTAACGGTCAAACCGTAGTCTGAAGCATGTTTTAGGTAGTCAAAAACCTGAGCCGATTTTAATAATGCTTTGGTGGGAATACAACCCCAATTCAAACAAATGCCACCTAGGTTTTCTTTTTCAATTACGGCTACTTTAAAACCCAATTGCGAAGCACGAATGGCTGTAACATAACCGCCCGGACCACTTCCTAAAACAATAATATCGTATTTCATTTTTAAAAAGATTATTTTAAATTGATTAAATGCCGTCGCTTACGCTAGTAACATTTTGATTTATTTTGAGATTGCGAATTTAAGGATTTATTTTGAAAACTTAGCTTTCCAAGGCAAACTGTGAATCGTATAAATTTTTGTAATAGCCTTGCTCACGTTTCAATAGTTCTTGGTGTGTACCTTCTTCTACAATTTGACCTTTGTCCATTACAATAATTTTATTGGCATTAACGATGGTGGCCAAACGATGCGCAATAATAATAGATGTTCTGTTTTTTGTGATTTTTTCGGTGGCTTTCTGAATCAATTCCTCGCTGTAACTATCGATAGATGAAGTTGCTTCATCCAAAATCAAAATACTCGGATTGTTCACATAAGCCCTTAGGAAAGCAATCAATTGTCGCTGTCCTGATGACAACATCACACCGCGTTCTTTTACATCGTAATCGTATCCGCCCGGCAAGGTTTTGATGAATTTATGAACGCCGATTTTCTTGGCGGCTTCAATCACGGCTTCCCGACTGATATTTGGATTGTTGAGCGTGATGTTATTGTGAATGGTATCGGCAAACAAGAAAACGTCTTGCAATACAATGGCAATTTGTTGGCGTAGGCTTTCCATTTGAAATTCGTTGATGTTTTGCTCGTCGATGTAAATAGCACCGGAATTGATTTCGTAAAAACGATTCAGCAAATTAATAATCGTCGATTTTCCGGCTCCGGTAGCGCCAACTATGGCAATGGTTTCGCCTTCGTTGACTTTTAAATTGATGCCTTTCAACACATTTTCTTTGTCGTTATAACTGAAAACCACATTCTCAAAACGAATGTTTCCTTTTAAATGTGAAGCGATGACCGTACCGTCTTTTTGAACATCTTTATCAGAATCTAAAATATCGAAGACACGATTGGCCGCTATCATACCCATTTGCATCTCGTTGAATTTATCGGCAATTTGACGCAATGGGTTGAACAACATGCCTATAAACATAGTATACGAAAACAAATCACCGAAAGTGGTGAACTTATCGCCATCTAAAATATGGAAACCACCGTATAAAATTACAGCACCCAAGGTTAAAGAGGAAATGATATCCGCAATAGGGAAGAAGATGGAGTTGTACAAGATGGTTTTAATCCAAGCCTTGTTGTGCTTCTGATTGATGTCTTTGAACTTTTCGTATTCAATGGCTTCACGGTTAAAAAGTTGGACAATCTTCATCCCGGTAACACGCTCTTGCACAAAAGTATTCATATTGGCCACCTGATTCCTAACTTCCTCAAAGGCCACTTGCATTTTACGTTGGAAAATACGAGTAATATAGACCAGAACCGGCATGGCTAAAATTACAATCCAAGTCAGACGCCAGTTCATGTAGAACATGAAAATCAAAACTACCAACATTTTCAGCATATCACTGATGATCATAAACAATCCTTGGCTGAAAATACGGGCTATTTGCTCAATATCAGATACAGAACGGGTAACCAATTGTCCCACCGGAGCGTGGTCGAAATATTTCATTCGGAAACTCAGTATATGTTGGAATAATTTGGTTCTGATGTCTTTAATAATATCTTGTCCGAGCCAATTGGCCCAGTACACAAAGTAAAATTGGGACAAGGTTTCCAAAAGCAACACTATACCCATCATACTGATGTAAAGTAATAAACCATGTTCGTCTTTCGGCGCTATATAATCATCTACGGTTTGTTTAAGTAAATAAGGTCTTAGAGCTGCAAAAACCGAAAGTAAAATGGCAAACATCACCACACCGTAATACCTTTTTTTATAAGGCTTGGTGTACTTTAAAATACGTTTGAATAAATGGGTGTCGAAAGCTTTTGCTTGCATTTTATGGGATATAGTCGTATTCAATTTGGGTTAAGTAAAGACCGTGAGCCGGAACTGAAAATCCTGCCTTTCCGCGGTCTTTGCTTTCAATTATTTTTTCAAAATCGTCCAGATTTATTTTGCCTAAACCAATGTTAATCATCGTGCCGACTATGGCACGTACCATATTGCGCAGAAAACGGTCAGCCGATATGGTGAAGACTAGTTTAGTTCCGATTTGTTGCCAATGGGCTTCAAAAATAACACAATTAAATGTTCTGACATCGGAATGGGTTTTAGAAAAGCATTCGAAATCCTTGTGTCGAAACAAAATCTGACAGGCTTCATTCATTTTAGCAATGTCGAGGGGTAATTGGTGTAACCAACTGCCGTCGGTTTCAAACGCATCTTTGAACGTGTGAATATGGTATTCATAGGTTCTTTTGGTCGCGTCAAATCGGGCATGAGCGTCATCAGTAACCGGGATGAGTTTGTAAATTACAATGTCTTTCGGAAGATAGGAATTGAGTTTGTGCACCAATTTTGGTCCGTCGATTGCCGTTTCATAGTCAAAGTGTGCGAACATTTTTTTGGCATGCACACCGGTATCGGTTCGCCCGGCACCAACAATGTCAATGTCTTTCTTTAGCAAAACCGATAAGGCTTTGTTGAGGGTTTCTTGTACGGAATTAGCGTCCGGTTGGTATTGCCATCCGTGGTAGTTGGTTCCTCTGTATGCTAATTCAATAAAATATCTCAAGTTTGACTGTCCTAAATTTATGAAAATATCAGTTCGCCATTACATGGCTCGAGTCTGGGGCGTAAAGGTACAAAGGATTTTAAATTTGATGTTTAAAGTTTTCATAATTTCGTTACTTATATTTGCAGTCACAGCATCTCAGTACCTTAGTGCCTTAGAACCTTTTTAATTTGAAAAAAATCCTGCTCCTTTCCGATACGCACAGTCATGTAGACGAATCCATCCTAAAATACGTTCGTTTAGCCGACGAAGTCTGGCATGCCGGCGATATAGGCGATTTGCAAGTGACCGATACCATTAAAGCCCTCAAAACTTTGCGTGCTGTTTATGGGAATATAGACGATGACAAAGCCCGAATGGAATTTCCGTTGCACAACCGCTTTATGTGTGAAGGCGTTGATGTTTGGATTACGCACATCGGCGGTTATCCTGGGAAGTACAACCAAGCCATTAGAGCAGAAATACAGAGCAATCCACCAAAGCTTTTTATTTGCGGCCATTCACATATTTTGAAAGTCCAGTTTGATAAGCAGTTGAATTTACTCCACATGAATCCCGGTGCTTGCGGGATCTATGGCTTTCACCAAGTCAGAACCATGTTGCGCTTTGAAATTGATGGCGATAAAATCCAAAATTTGGAGATTATTGAACTAGGGAAGAAGTAGTGTTCAGTAACCGCCACGGATATTATTTTAACCACAGATTGTTAGGATTAAACGGATTTTCAAGGATTTTTTTAAATCTTTTTTTAATCGGTCAAATCCGTGTCATCCGTGTGCTAAACCAATAGTATAATGAATCGTTTTTCTTTAATCTGCTTAAATAAGTTTATTCAGTTTTATCCGTGTGCCATATTAAAATCTGATCTATATGGCTAAAAATAAAAAACCCGTCTGTTTAACGAGACGGGTTTTTCGCAGCACTAAAAAACTAAGTTTATAGGTTTATCGCAATCGATCCACAGATTTTACAAGATCTTCATCCTTTTTGATGGCTTTGTTGGCCAAAACCAAGAATACGATAGAAAAAATAGGTAAGAACATCCCAACACCTTTCTCAGGAACAGCAGTAGTTCCTCCAGATGCATTTAGTGTTCGATACACCAATAATCCTAATAAAATTAAATTCAATATGATATTCAATCTGCCCATGACAAATTGTTGTTGTCTTTTTGTGTGAGATAAAATGCTGAGTAACGAGAGTGTGGTGCTTAAGCCAAACAAACTCACGTAAACGATATCCGCCATAAAGTAAAACGGTTTTTCCGCTATAGTCCATAGTGGAAAAATAAACGGCAATACTCCGGTGATCAATAAGCTGGCGATTAAATAATACGTCTGTACTCTAAACATAATCTTGAAATAGGTGCACAAAAATAAAGTTTCTTTTTAAAAAATACTATTGCATCGTAAAATATTATTTGTATTATTGCATTGCAAATCCGCAAGTACTTCATCTTCGGATATTTCTATACCATTTTTCTACCCACATTTTTTTAGTATTCTCCTGAAAATTTAATTTTATTCACAACACTATCGATGTTTGATATTTCCGCCTTAAAAGAAATGAAGCTTACTGAGCTTCAAGAAATAGCCAAGTTGGCTAAAACCATTAAAGTTGCCGGTGCCAAAAAAGACGTATTGATTGCGCAAATTTTAGAGCACCAAAACAAAACGGCTTCCTCAAAAAATCAGTTGGAACCCGAGGCGCCACAAGCCAAAGAGACCAAGTCGAAACGAACGCGCATCGCGCCCACGCCTAAAGAAACGGATTCCACTTCAAACGATTTGTTCTCCCAAGAGACAGCGCCTATTGCAGTAGCTGAGGAAAAACCGGCCTTCGAAGGCAAAAAAAGTAAGTTCAAAAAGCCATTTGAAAAGAAAAATAATCCTAGACACAATAACGCTTCTGACGAATCAGAAGTAATACCATCAGAACAAACAACTACTCCAACAACAGAAGAACAAGCTACCGAAAATCAAGCCAAACCTTCTTCCGACGAACACCGTCAACACCGACACAAAAATCAGAATCCTTCTCACAATACTGCCGACAATGCTACGAATAAACCGCAAAACAACGGTAACGGCAATCCTAACAACCCCAATTTTAAAGGAAAAAAACAAAACAACTTTCGCGATGCCGATTACGAATTTGACGGTATTATTGAAAGCGAAGGCGTTTTGGAAATGATGCCTGACGGTTACGGCTTTTTACGTTCCTCCGATTACAACTATTTAGCGTCGCCGGATGATATTTATTTGTCGACTTCCCAAATTCGATTGTTCGGTTTGAAAACCGGAGATACTGTAAAAGGTGTAGTGCGTCCGCCTAAAGAAGGCGAGAAGTTTTTCCCGTTGGTTAAAGTGTTAAAGATTAACGGTCACGATCCGCAAGTGGTGCGAGACCGAGTGTCGTTTGAACATTTAACGCCTATCTTCCCGAAAGAAAAATTCAACATAGCCGATAAACAAGCCAGTGTTTCCACTCGTGTAATAGATTTGTTTTCCCCAATTGGTAAAGGGCAACGCGGTATGATAGTCGCGCAGCCTAAAACCGGTAAAACAATGTTGTTGAAAGACATTGCCAACGCTATTGCGGCCAATCACCCGGAAGTATATTTGTTGGTTTTACTCATTGACGAAAGACCGGAAGAGGTAACCGATATGCAGCGTAGCGTTCGAGGTGAAGTGATTGCTTCTACTTTCGACAGAGAACCATCGGAACACGTGAAAATTGCTAATATTGTTTTAGAAAAAGCCAAGCGTTTGGTAGAATGCGGACATGATGTGGTAATTTTATTGGATTCGATTACGCGTTTGGCACGAGCCTACAATACAGTACAACCGGCTTCCGGTAAAGTATTGTCGGGTGGAGTAGATGCTAATGCCTTACAAAAACCAAAACGTTTCTTTGGAGCCGCTCGTAACGTAGAAAATGGAGGTTCTTTGAGTATCATAGCCACCGCCTTAACCGAAACCGGTTCAAAAATGGACGAGGTAATCTTCGAAGAATTTAAAGGTACCGGTAATATGGAGTTGCAATTGGACAGAAAAATTGCCAACCGCAGAATTTTCCCTGCTATCGATTTAACGTCTTCCAGCACGCGTCGTGACGATTTGTTGCTCGACGAAAAAACACTACAACGCATGTGGATATTGCGCAAGTTCTTAGCCGATATGAATCCGGTAGAAGCTATGGATACCATTAATGATAAAATTAAGAAGACTCGAAACAACGATGAGTTTCTGATTTCGATGAACGATTAAATAGGAAATCCCAACATAACAGTTGGGATTTTTTTTTGGCACACGCTTTGGTAAGTTGTCTTAAGATTGTCTTAAGAACCTTTAAATTTTATCCTATGAAAACTACCAAAAGACTCCGATTGTTATCCTTATTAGGTTTTTTATTATTGATGGCACCGTTTTATGATTCTTGTGATAACAGGAAAAATAGTTTTTTAAAATCCTATGATGAATATGACGCAAACGGAAAACTAATAGAGAAAACTTTTTTTCAAAACATCTACAATGTTGTGGTAGATGAATTATCCTTTAATGGATTTCAAATAGCCAGTTTTTCCATCTATGGTGTTCAAGATATAACCTTCAAAGAATTTAAAGCAGAAGTTTCTAATGCATTCAAAAAGGAAGAGTGGTATAAAGATTTGGGAATAGTAATCTCATTTGTATTTGATATTATCATTGTAATCTCCTTCGGTTTGATTCTTTTGACTTTTGCTGACAGGATTAGGCTTTTTAATAATTTGGCTCTGGCTAACACTATATTAATCTTATTCACTCTTTTGTACATCATTTTTTTAGAAAGTTCTTTCGAACACTTCCGCCAAATCAAATGGGGTTATTACGCTTTTTTGGCGACTAATATGTTGCTGTTCTATTATTCAAAGCCCAATAAAATCAAGACATAACTTCGTACTTCTAACTTCTAACTTCTAACTTCGTACTTAAAATGTCATTTTGTCAGCAAAATTCTTGAAAAACTGACAATTTATGCCCAATTCTCCCATGGCATAATAGTTGTCATTTCGCAAACCGTACAACACAAAGTACTATTCACTCGTAGAGGAATAATCAAAAAATAAACAAAAAAGGAGAAAATAAAATGGGAAAAATTATTGGTATCGACTTAGGTACAACCAACTCTTGTGTGGCCGTTATGGAAGGTGGAGAACCGGTAGTAATTGCTAACGCAGAAGGAAAAAGAACAACACCATCTGTAATCGCTTTCGTAGAAGGCGGTGAGATTAAAGTAGGTGATCCTGCTAAAAGACAAGCAGTGACTAATCCAACCAAAACCATAGCGTCTATCAAACGTTTTATGGGTAACAAGTATACTGAAAGCGCTAAAGAAGCTTCAACAGTAGCTTACAAAGTGGTAAAAGGCGACAACGATACACCTCGTGTAGACATCGATGGTCGTTTGTACACCCCACAAGAATTGTCAGCAATGACACTTCAAAAAATGAAAAAAACAGCCGAAGATTATTTGGGTCAAGCAGTAACTGAAGCCGTTATTACGGTTCCGGCTTACTTTAATGATGCCCAACGTCAGGCTACCAAAGAAGCAGGAGAAATCGCCGGTTTAAAAGTAATGCGTATCATCAACGAGCCAACAGCAGCTGCCTTGGCTTACGGATTGGATAAAGCAGGTAAAGACCAAAAAATTGCGGTATACGACTTAGGTGGTGGTACTTTCGATATCTCTGTATTAGAGTTAGGCGATGGCGTATTCGAAGTATTGTCAACCAATGGTGACACGCACTTGGGTGGAGACGACTTCGACCAAGTTATCATCGATTGGATGGCTAACGAATTCAACAGCGAAGAAGGGGTTGACTTACGCAAAGACCCAATGGCATTGCAACGTTTGAAAGAAGCAGCTGAGAAAGCTAAAATCGAGTTGTCTTCTTCTACACAAACCGAAATCAATTTGCCTTATGTGACGGCTACTGCTTCAGGACCGAAACACTTGGTAAAAACCTTAACTCGTGCTAAATTCGAGCAATTGGCCGAAAGCTTGGTAAAACGTTCTATGGAACCGGTTGCTAAAGCTTTAAAAGATGCCGGTTTATCGACTTCAGATATCGACGAAGTAATCTTAGTAGGTGGTTCTACCAGAATCCCGGTAATCCAAGAACAAGTTGAAAAATTCTTTGGTAAAAAACCTTCTAAAGGAGTTAATCCGGATGAAGTTGTGGCGATTGGTGCTGCTATCCAAGGTGGTGTTTTAACCGGAGATGTAAAAGATGTATTGTTGTTAGACGTTACACCTTTATCTTTAGGAATTGAAACGATGGGTAACGTGATGACTAAATTAATCGAGTCCAACACGACTATCCCGACTAAAAAATCACAAGTATTCTCGACGGCAGTGGACAACCAACCAAGTGTGGAAATTCACGTATTGCAAGGAGAAAGAGCGATGGCCGCTGATAACAAAACGATTGGACGTTTCCACTTAGACGGTATTCCACCGGCCCCAAGAGGTGTGCCTCAAATTGAAGTAACTTTTGATATTGATGCCAATGGTATTATCAAAGTATCAGCTACAGATAAAGGTACCGGAAAATCACACGATATTCGTATCGAAGCTTCTTCAGGATTGACGCCGGAAGAAATCGAAAGAATGAAAAAAGATGCTGAAATGAATGCAGAGAACGACCGTTTGGCTAAAGAAAAGGCCGATAAGTTGAACGAAGCTGACAGCATGATTTTCCAAACCGAGAAGCAGTTGGGTGAGTTCGGAGATAAATTATCCGAAGGTAACAAATCTGCCATTCAAACGGCCTTAGACGAGTTGAAAGCAGCATACGAAACCAAAGATATTGCTACCATTCAACCGGCTTTAGACAAAATCAACGAAGCGTGGAAAAATGCTTCCGAAGAAATGTACAAAGCCCAAGGCGAAGGTCAATCCCAAGAAGCGCAACCACAAGCCGAAAACCAAGGTGATAACACTCAGGATGTAGAATTCGAAGAAGTGAAGTAGCCAGGAGGCGCGCATTGGCCTTTTATAAATATAAGTACGAAGTAACCGAGTCAGTAATGGCTCGGTTTTTTTATGCAATCAATGTTCTTTGATTCGGTTTTGCATCTTCATAATGACCAAAACATGTGGAAAAGTGATGGCTGCCAGAAAGGAAAAAAACAAAGCGGTAAAAACGGCTTCTTTTCTAAATAAAAAGTAGAGTAGGGCAATGCCTGTTAAGGAAAGTAGCCAATACAAAAATGCCGCTTTAAAATACTGTACAAAGTTTTGAAAACTATATTGTCCGTATAAAAAGCAAATTTGATCTTTAATAGAAGGTAAACTATGCCAAATGATAAAGTATATTGCAAAAGCCCATATTAGATTTGAGTTTCTGAAAATGATGGCAAATAATAGCAGATAGACGAGGTTAACCGGTAATTGATTTTTGAAAATAGTATTTTTTCGCAGCATAACTAAACTCAGTACAATTAATACTAGTCCGTTAAACTGTAGCATATAAGTAAAATTAAAAGTGTTCATCGGACTATGGATAATTTCTCCTATAATCACGGCAACCTCTTTCTGATGAAAATAAAATAATAATGTAAAAATGAATAATCCATATACCAATTGAAACAATGATATGATTGGTGGGTTTTTTTCCGTTGACAGTTGGTTCCAATGTTGTTCTCCAAAATGATAGGCACTGACTAATATAAAGATTACTAATGCCCATTTGGGTAATAAATAGAATAAAAGTACTCCGGTCGTGACAAAAGTGAGATAGTAAAAGAGTATTTTTTTATAATTACTGATTGAATTTTCGTTCTTAATTTTTGAAATCAAACGTAAATCATTAGCGCCATGCAGTATTCCGAATAAGAATATAATTACAAATCCCGTAATTTGTTGATATTCAACAGAAAAATAAGTGGCAATCCACAAAGCTAAAAAGCTCAATACAATCCCAATATTGTTAGAATTTGTCATTTTTTAGGTTTTTATTTTGTTTAAAGATATAAAAATAATGTTAAACAAAATTATTTTTATTGTTTAAACTTTTTTAAGTTTGATTAAACAAATAACCTTAAAACTTTTTATTATGACAAATTTATTATCTTCTATTACGCTCATCTCTAAGATGTTGCCAACCGATTACGTTGGCTTTACCTTTTTTATCGGATGCATGGCCATGATGGCGGCATCAGCATTTTTCTTTTTGTCACTCAGTCAATTCGACAAGAAGTGGCGTGTTTCTGTACTAGTTTCAGGTTTGATTACGTTCATTGCCGCAGTACACTACTTCTACATGAGAGATTATTGGGCCAGCTTCGGAGAGTCACCCACTTTCTTCCGTTATGTTGACTGGGTTTTAACAGTGCCTTTAATGTGTTTGGAGTTTTATTTAATTCTGAAAATCGCAGGTGCTAAACAATCTTTGTTGTGGAAAATGATTGTTTACTCTTTAGTAATGTTAGTAACCGGTTATTTCGGAGAAGCTGTTGACCCAACCAATGCATGGTTATGGGGATTGGTTTCAGGAGTAGCTTACTTTGCTATTGTCTATGAAATTTGGTTAGGCGAAGCTTCTAAATTGGCTAAGGCTGCCGGTGGCGAAGTGTTGTCCGCACACAAAATTCTGTGTTGGTTTGTATTAGTAGGTTGGGCAATTTATCCGTTAGGATACATGTTAGGAACCGAAGGATGGTATACCAGCCTTTTAGGAAAAGGAAATGTTGATGTGGCTTACAATATTGCCGATGCCATCAACAAAATCGGATTTGGTTTGGTGATTTATAACCTTGCCGTGAAATCTACAAAAGAATAGTTTTATTAGTTAATTGATTGAGCCGACTAGTTGTTTCAGCTAGTCGGTTTTTTTATTTAATATCATTCGAATTGAATATTTTGTATATTGGTTATCGATTACCTAACCAAAAACAACACTTATGAAAAGAATTGTGATTTTAACTTTAATGGCCTTGTTGAGTTGTAACGTTTACAGTCAGAAAAAGAACCGAGGTGAAGCCGAACGGAGCGGAGCTAAAACAACCGCTAAACCAACCGCTGCTGCCGGATTAGCTAAAGTTGATAACCTGGTAGCCGAAGTCAAAAAGGGTAACTTCCAACTCACAATTACCGAAAACGGTAAAGAGAAAGATGCCATCATCATCAAACCGGCGGATGCTAATTTTAAGCCAACCAATTGTAAGTTGACCGTTGTAACGGCTTCGGGAACCAAATTGTATTTGCTCTCCTGGACCGAAGTGACCCAGCAAAAAACCGATTTAAAAACGGAAGACACTACTACTAATTACAGTGTTATTTATGAAATAGCTTCCAAAAAGCAAGTCTTTTCCAATACGCAATCCAACACTCATATCGTGGAGAAAGTATTTTTAGACAAAAACAAAACAGCCAGCGAAACCCGAGAAAAAATGCGCAAAGACGGTTTCGAATTCATTTTAAATGCCGACGGTTCTGTTACTCAAAAAGGAAAAAAGCAAGACATCAAATGGATCTATGATACTGTAAAAATGGAATATGTGGTGAAGAAGTAAATTGAAATGTTTACCTGAACCAATTGCCGATGGCATGAAAGATACGACCGAAGAAGGTACGCTTTTTACCATATATACCTCCAACGGTTACCACTTCTCCTAACATTGTACCGCCTTCTTTGAGGGTGATATTTATTTTTTTCTCATCCAGAATTTCAATTTCTTTGGAGTCGTAACCCATAAAGGTTACCACTAAAATGTCATTCTTTTTGGCTTTAATGGTAAAATTACCATCGAAATCAGAGCTGACATTAACCTCAGTGCCTTTTATATAAATACTGGCACCCGGCAAAGGACCGGTTTTGTCACTTACGGTACCGGAAACTTCTATTTCAGCAGGCTTTGTAACTAAGAATTTGCCCAACATCCTTTGGTCAGTTTGCTCGGTTTTTATAGGTTGCGTTTGTGCAATGGCTTCATGACTTCCTATACTGATAAAGCTAATAAAAGCAGTTGTAGCCGCAATCCATACAGAACTTTTTTCCTTCTGTTTTGTCAAATCACGATGGAGTTGTGTATTTAAGAATCGACCGCAAAGATTTTGATTTTGCTCATAAGCCGTTACGATTTCTCGATCACTGGCTCGTGTAAAATCGAATACCTTTTTTTGACAAGAGGCGCAAAATTTGCCTTTGTCAATTGTGGTCATTCCTTCCCAATTTTCATGGCAAGGTTGTGGAATGGAGATGTTGATTTTCGTACTCATAAGAATCGTCTTTTTATACAAAGAGGTTCTTATGGCATAAAAGGTTGGAATGAGAATAAAAAATTATGGTGTAACCTTAATTTCAAAAGTTTTATTCCAATTTTTTCCGGTTACTAAAATGGTATTGGTCGATTTTCTGTAAGCAATACCGTTAAGTACTTCAGCTTCTTTATTGGTTACTTGCGCTCGTAAAGCCGATAAATCTAAAACCGCTTCTACCGCACCAGTGGTAGGATTAATGACTGCAATAGCGTCTTTTTGCCAAATATTGCCGTAAATTTTTCCGTTAATCCATTCCAATTCGTTGACACTTTTAATTTTACTGTCGTTAGTGTACACATTAATGTAGTCAGTCAACTTAAAAGTCTCCGGATCTAATGTCCAAATCTTTTCCGTTCCGTCGGAATGATAGATTACCTTCCCGTCGTTAGTCATTCCCCAACCTTCAACCGGTTTGTCATATTTAAAAGATTTTATCTTTTTCATGGTCTTGGCATCGTATACAAAACCTTCTTGGTTTTCCCAGGTTAATTGGTATACTTTATCATTGATAATGGTAATACCTTCGCCAAAATATTGCGCATCAAGGTCAACTTTCTTAAACGATTGACCGGTTTTATAATCTACTTTGGCAAAATAGGATTTGCCTTTTAGTCCGGTACTTTCAAGAAGTGTGTCATTGTAAAATTCGTAGCCTTCAGTAAAAGCATTCACATCGTGCGGATAGCTATTCACTACGGTATATTTCAGTAATTTCGGCACCACTCCGGAGGCAACTTCTATACGTGTTTTAGTAGAAACAGTATCGTTTTCAAAATACACCAAGGCTTTAAGCTGATGGTACCCCAATTTCTTACCATTCAAATCCAATGAAAATTTCTCATTCCCTTTTACCGATGCTAATCGTTCGCCATTGGAAAAATAAACCACACTGTCAATGGTCTTGTTTCCGTTGTTCAATAGGGTAAAATCGACTTTGTCTGTGGCTTGGTACATCGATTTTAGCTGACTCTCATCAAAGCTGAAGTAGCGTTCTTTCTCTGCTTGACTGTCGCCGCAACTTGCTAGGTTAAGGGCTAAAAATGTGGTTATGAATAGGTTATGTAATTTCATGTTTTTCAATCTAATTTTCTCTCACAAATATATTTATTATGGTCTTAAATTATTGCAAAAAAATAAAAAGATTGTATATTTGCAGCGGCAAGTCCTACACGACCAGCTCCTACAAAATCCTCCAGGATGGGAACATAGCAAAGGTATGTGGTTGTAGCGGTGCGATGTAGGTCGCTTGCCATTTTTTTCAAAAAAAGAATCCCGTTTGGTTGTTACAGCAAAGCGGGATTTTTTATTTTTACACCATGATCCTACACTGGCAAATAGTCCAACTCCAACTCAAAGAAACCTTTGCCATTGCGTATGGGAATTATACCTTCAGAGAAGCTTTGATTGTATCGCTCCAAAGCCACGGAGAAAAGGGTTATGGCGAATGTACTGCCATAGATTATTACGGCATCAACTTAAACGATTTTCAAGCCATTTTGAATCGCCTGCAATCGGTGATTGAAAAGCAAAGCATAGTCCATCCGGCCGAATTTTACACTTTTCTGCTCACGCTGGAATTGCCGAGTTTTTTGCGTTCGGCCTTAGATTGTGCTTATTGGGATTTGTTTGGGAAGTTAGAACGGCGAGGTTTTTTAACGTTGAATCAAATCGACTTTCAGCAGTTGCCGGAATCGTCTATCACCATTAGTGTTGATTCGATAGACAAACAACTCCAAAAAATAGCCCAATCGGATTGGCGTTATTTCAAAGTAAAATGCAATCATTTTAACGAAAGCGATATCCGTAAGTTATCAGAATCAAACCTAAATATTGCTTTAGATTCCAACGGAAGTTTCACAGCCCAAGATTGTCTTTGGTTGGAAAATTATCCTGAGGTGGCCAACTTTACTTACCTGGAACAACCCATGAAAAAAGGAGCGGAGCAATATTCGAATTTACATTCCGATGCATTGGCCAATTGGATGGCGGATGAAGACTGTCAAACCAGTGCCGATTTGAAAAAGTTACTGCCGCACTACCAAAGCATCAATATCAAATTAGTCAAATGCGGCGGCCTAACACCGGCTTTGGCAATGATAGCTGAAGCGCGCAAGTTGGGATTTAAAATCATGATAGGCTGCATGACAGAGTCGACTATCGGAATTTCCGCCGGAGCGGTTTTAGCGCCTTTGTGTGATTATGCCGATTTGGACGGCGCCAATCTAATCGCCAACGACATCGCTAAAGGCAGCCATATTGTTAATGGCAACATTCAGCTAACCGAAAATCCAGGTCTAGGAATCAAAATAATTTAAAAGCATTTATCTTTATAGCATCCAACTGTACATTTCATATCTAATATCTGAAATCTAATATTTAATGAGCAAAGTAGTTTTAATCACCGGTGGTTCTTCCGGCATAGGAAAGGCGATAGGCGAGTTTCTTTTTCACAAAGGTTTTACGGTTTACGGGACCAGCCGAAATCCGGAAAAAATCACCAATTCGTTATTTCCGTTAATTGCGCTGGATGTTCGAAATACCGAGAGCATTCAACTTGCGGTGGATAAAGTGATTTCAATCTCAAAAAGAATAGACGTAGTCATCAACAATGCCGGCGTAGGCATTACCGGTCCGATAGAAGAAATCCCTACGGCCGAAATCAAAAACAATTTCGAAACTAATTTTTTTGGTCCGATTGAAGTCATCAAAGCCATTTTACCGCAAATGCGCGAACAAAATTCGGGCTTAATCATCAATATCACTTCCATCGCAGGGTATATGGGTTTGCCGTACCGCGGCGTGTACTCGGCTTCCAAAGGTGCTTTGGAAATTATAACCGAAGCTATCAGCATGGAAGTCAAACCTTTCGGTATCCATGTGGTTAATGTAGCACCGGGCGATTTCGCCACCAACATTGCTTCCGGACGCTATCATGCTCCTGTAATTAAGGGTTCGGCTTATGAGGTGACTTACGGCAATACGCTGAAGCAAATGGATGAACACGTAGACAGCGGCAGCAATCCCAACGAAATGGCCATGGCCATCTACCAAATCATCAATACCAAACAACCCAAACTGCACTACAAAATAGGGGCATTTATGCAAAAGTTCTCCATCGTTTTAAAACGACTCTTACCGGATAGGGTTTACGAACGAATGCTGATGAAGCACTATAAGCTTTAAGCACCTGAGAAAAAACTCAGAAACTTAGCCACTCAGCTACTCAGTAACTTAAAAATAATCGTAATTTTGCATCACAAAAGTGAAAAACACAACTTTATTTAAATATACTACACTATGAAATTTTTTATTGACACAGCCAACCTGAACGAGATTAAAGAAGCACAAGGGTTAGGCGTTTTGGATGGTGTTACTACCAATCCGTCGTTGATGGCCAAAGAAGGAATTACCGGAAAAAACAACATCTTAAAACATTACGTTGACATTTGTACTATTGTTGACGGCGATGTAAGTGCCGAAGTCATTGCCACCGATTTTGACGGTATGGTAAAAGAAGGCGAGGAGTTGGCCGAATTACACGAGCAAATCGTGGTTAAATTGCCTATGACCAAAGACGGTATCAAAGCTTGTAAATATTTCTCCGACAAAGGTATCAGAACCAACGTAACTTTGGTATTCTCAGCCGGTCAAGCTTTATTGGCTGCCAAAGCCGGTGCGACTTACGTGTCTCCGTTCTTAGGTCGTTTGGATGATATTTCAACCGATGGTTTAAACCTGATCCAAGAAATCAGAGAGATTTATGATAACTATGGTTTTGAAACACAAATCTTAGCGGCTTCAGTACGTCACACCATGCACGTGGTTAACTGTGCCAAAATCGGTGCCGATGTCATGACCGGACCATTATCGTCTATCTTAGGCTTATTAAAACACCCTTTAACCGATATCGGTTTGGCTCAATTCTTAGCCGATTACGCCAAAGGAAACCAGTAAAGAAAGTTGTCAGCAACTATCATCATAAAAAAAACGTCTCGATTATTCGGGACGTTTTTTTTATTGGAGTGGCTAAGAATCTAAGTGTCTAACTACTCTAAGAAGTCTAACCAGTCTAACCAGTCTAACTAGTCTAAGAAGTCTAACAATCTAACCAGTCCAACAACCTACAATCCTTCTTCAAAGTTCAATTCAAAAATATTCGTAAACGCATTTTTAATCAAACCTTTATCGCCTAAAATGATGGTACGGTGGATTTTAGTAATCACCCATTTCGATTTTAAATCTTCAAAATCAGCGCAACGCAATTCGGTTACACCGCTGAATTTGTATTTAGACAAGATGCCTTTCCATTCTTGTTGCGAATCATTCAGGTTAATACCAACAAATTGGTACTCCGGATGTTTCTTTTTAAAGTCGATGATTTTCTTGTGGGCGGCTTCAAAGTGAGAAATCGAACTCGATGTCCAAAAGAAAATAACCGTTTTTGTATTGGTAAACGATGAAGAGTTAACCGATTTGCCATTGATGTCTTCTAAAGCAACGTTGGGTAAAGTTTTTGATTTAGTCAACAATTGAATCGCATCACCAATTTTGGTAATCTCGTTTTTCTGACTCTTATCGGTTGAAATTTTGTGGTACGTAGCCAAAAAGGTTTGGTTGTTTACCATGTTTTGGTCTTCCAACAAATAGGTAAAAGCAATGTTGTTGAGGATGGTGTTTTTCACCTTTTCGTTTTTAATCAACGTATCGGCGATGTTCATTTTGTTGATGTTAGTTTTCAAAGCCAAATCCACTTCGGTAAAATGATTGTGATAGTTGATGGAACCCATATTGTTCAACATATGCGACAAATACATCACAAACGGCGAATAGTCGGACAGTGCGGCATTGTTGCAATCGATGTTTTTGCGGAAATTGTAGTAGTTGGCCGGGATGCTTTCATACACATCATTACCCGTTCTCATTTTATGCACCATCGGATACAATTCTTTACCCGAATAAAACGGATAATCCACTGCCGCTTTCGCGAATACATCAAACTCATCGCTCCACTTTAATTCTTGTTTCTTGGCCTCGTAAAACTTTGTGGCGACTTGATGCGTAGAATCGATGGTTTTGGTAAAGCGGTTAATGTCTTCATTAAAGGCTTCAAAAATCGCGTCTTTCGCTTTTTCTGTTTTGAGGTATTGCTCCATCAAAAAGTTGTTTTTTTGATCGCCACGGCCGCAAAAAATAACCGAGTTGTCAAAGTCGCGAGTGTTTACTCGAACCATCAAACTGTCGTTTTTATCAAAATAAACATATTGGTATTCCGGTTCGTGTTTAAAGGTGTATAAGCCCGGCGCTAAGGAATCAAACTGTACAAAAAAGCGATTGTTTTTGTCTAACGGGATAGAATCAATCACTTCATTGTCTTTGCAAAAAAGGACATAAGGATTGTTGGGGTTTACAATTTCTCCCCCAAAGTAAGCCACATAATCATTCCCCTTGAATTCGTTTTTACACGAGCTCAATAAGGTCAGCAATGGGAATAGAAAAACAATAACTTTTAAATTTCTGTACGTGTGCATTGAATAGAAACTAGCTAACAAAAATATTTAGATGATTTGGATTTTGTTGTTAATCAATAGTTAAAGTTAGAACCCGTCCCAATTGAGCAAAGCACTACAACTACCAAACCCAATGATAGCCACAATTAAGGTATAAGTAATCAGTTTGATGGCGTATTCTTTTTTTTCTTTATTGAAAATCAGCATGAATAAACCCACTATAAAAGCTATGCAGCTGATTAAAATAATGATAGCCAATAAAATAAGTAGTATAAACATAAGGTTTGGTTGAATGTGATGAATAAGTTGTTCTATTAAACCGGAAAACGGTTGGGCATTTAACGGGTTACCAAATAAATACAAGTACCAAAGCCAATTACAAGTATGGTAACAGCTGTGATAGCCGAAATAAGGACCAATCGTAGCGCTAATTTGGATTTTCCTTTAGAGGCAATCAGTGAAACTAAACTTACTATAAATACGATAACGCAAACGTATAACAGATTTAAGGCCAATTGAAATAATAGTTCCATACTGTTTTAATTTAGTTCTTTTCTAAGGGTTTCTATAGTATTGTCTCGGTAAAACAAGTTCATGGTTTCAAAAGGGACTATTTTCCCTCTTTTGTCCACGATGTGTACACAGGATTTTTTCACGGCCCGAACATCAAAATCGTAGGCATCCATGAAATTCATGATAATAATACGAAAAAGATTTTCATAATGCAGGTTGTCCGATTTCACACGGGGCAAGCAACACATCAATTCGCCAAATTCGTCTTCGGCACAATCTACCGATATACCGGTGCTGAACAAATTGAGCATGTGGTTTTTCAGTTTTTCATCGTTTTCAAAAACAATCGTATTTTTCGAATTATTAAGCAAGTCCTCCGGATTAATCAAGTTGGTCATCGGCATAATTTCCCCGTCTATTTTTAAGGCGTAGGCCATACACAAGGCATCAGGGTTGCAAGGTACCGGAATTAAATCTTGCGGCGTAAAAATAGGGTACTGCTCATAAATTTTTCTTCGCACCTCGGTTAGGGTTATCCTGCCTTGGTTATCATCGTAATTCTCGTTTCTTCCGGCCACTTGTGTCGGTTGGAAGGTTACACCTCGCACACATTTTTGTTGAACGGCATAGTCTAAAATTTGCCCGATTTCATCATCGTTTTCGCCTTTTTGAAGCGTAATGACTAAGGTAGTCGAAAGGTTAAATTGGTTCAAGTTGTCGATGGCTTTTTTTCTTACTTCCGTCAAATCCTCGCCACGCAATTTCTCTAAAACTTCCGGTTTAAAACTGTCAAACTGCAAGTAAATTTCAAAGTCGGGCATATAACCCGCCAGTTTTTCTACAAACGCTAGGTCTTTGGCAATGCGGATGCCGTTGGTGTTTAGCATCAAATGACGAATGGGCTTGCTTTTGGCCATGTCCATAATCTCAAAAAACTGCGGATGCACCGTAGGTTCGCCACCCGAAATTTGCACCACATCGGGTTCGCCTTCATTGGCTACGATAATGTCGAACATTTTTTCAATTTCCTCCAGCGTTCGGTGTCGTCCGTAATTCGGTCCCGAACCGGCATAACAGGTCGGACACGCCAAGTTGCAACGGTCGGTCACTTCTACTATCGACAAACACGAATGTTGCTCGTGATCGGTACACAAACCACAGTCGTACGGACAGCCGTAGTGCACTTTGGTATTGAATTTCAAAGGCACTTCCGACTGCTTGTTGTAATTCCGTATTTGGCGGTAATATTCCACATCGTCGGCTATCATCACCTTCGAGTCGCCGTGGGTTTTACAATGTTTGAGCATCCAAACCTTATCGTCCTGAAAAACAATTTTAGCATCAATGGTGTGCAAACATTCCGGGCACAAGCTCTTGGTATAGTCGTAGTAAATATAATCTCGGTTAGGCATAACGTATAAGTCTTAAAATAAATTGGTAATAATAGCCAAAAATGAAAAGCGCACTCCATTGAATCGAGCTTAGCCCCAAAAATAGCGGATGGTAAGGTTTGATAAATTCTACCGCAAACCGATACAAAAAGTACAACACCATGAACAGTTTGAACCGATCGCCATTGCGCAGCTGAACGTGTTTTATTTTTTGAAACAACCCAAACAGTAATACCATATAAGCCATTTCGTAAAGCGCCACCGGATGTCGGAGTTTGCCATCGCCTAAATTCATACCGAAAAGGCTGTCGGTTTCGATACCGTGAGTTGTCTCTGTAACACCCATCGAAAAGCAACCGATTCGGCCAATGAACAAAGCCACGATAATCGGAATCACATAAATATCGCCCGAAGCCGTTTTTACGCCTATGATTTTCTTAATGATTTCCACACCAAACAAACCGCCTATAAAACCGCCCGCTACTGTTTTGTTTTGGTAAAAACTCAACCAGGTTTGGTGCAGGATTTCAGTCGGTGTTTCAAGCATCGCAATCACCCTCGAACCTATCAAAGCACCCAGCATGGCGCCTAGCAGTATCCAAAGCCTGTTGATGTCGGATATTGGATCAACGATACCTTTTTTCAAGTAGTAATACAGGCGAACGCCAACAAAAAAAGCCAACGTCTCGAATATGACATGAAGATTTACAGCATCGCCAAAAAGATTGAGTTGGATAGGAAAGGTCATGTATGGCGGTTGAATTAGAAATCGAATATACTAAAAAAACTGTCAACAGTACACTGCTGAAGAAACACTATTTTTCACTACTTTTGCACCGCAAATAAATACTATTATATCCATGTTAACAGTTTCTAACTTATCGGTACAATTTGGTAAACGAATTTTATTCGATGAAGTAAATACCACCTTCACCCAAGGCAACTGCTACGGTGTGATTGGTGCCAACGGTGCCGGAAAATCTACCTTCCTTAAAATTTTAGCCGGCGATATCGACCCAACCTCAGGAAGAGTATTCCTGGAACCGGGCAAACGCATGTCGGTCTTGAACCAAAATCACAACATGTTTGACGAGCATACCGTGTTGGAAACCGTAATGATGGGTAACAAAGTATTGTATGCCGTAAAAACGGAAATGGACGCCTTGTATGCTGATTACGATGATAAAAATGCCGACCGCATAGGCGAGCTCCAAGTACAGTTTGAAGAAATGAACGGTTGGAATGCCGAATCCGATGCCGGCGCTATGTTGTCTAACTTAGGGATTGGTTCCGATATGCATTACACGCTCATGAGCGAAATGGAAGGGAAGATGAAAGTGCGTGTGTTATTGGCACAAGCTTTATTTGGTAACCCGGATGTGTTGGTAATGGATGAGCCTACGAACGACTTGGATTTCGAAACCATTTCGTGGTTGGAGAACTTTTTGGCCAATTATGAAAACACGGTCATTGTAGTATCGCACGACCGTCACTTTTTAGACTCGGTGTGTACGCATATATCCGACATCGACTTTGGGAAAATCAACCACTACTCCGGAAACTATACCTTTTGGTACGAGTCGAGCCAGTTAGCGGCGCGTCAAAAAGCACAGCAAAACAAAAAGGCAGAGGAGAAGAAAGCCGAGTTGGAAGAGTTCATCCGTCGTTTTAGTGCTAACGTGGCCAAGTCGAAGCAAGCGACTTCCCGTAAAAAAATGATTGAAAAATTAAACCTCGACGAAATCAAACCGTCCAGCCGTAGATATCCTGCCATTATATTTGATGTTGAAAGAGAAGCCGGCGACCAAATCCTGCACGTACAAAACTTAGCCGCGTCTATAGACGGTGAAGTATTGTTTAAAAACGTCGATTTGAACATGGCCAAAGGCGATAAAGTAGTGGTGTTTTCTAAAGATTCTCGCGCTACCACAGCTTTCTACGAAATTTTAAACGGCAAACAACAACCCGACAGCGGTACGTTTGAATGGGGAATCACTACCACGCAATCGTACTTGCCTAATGACAATAGCGAATACTTTACCGACGGCAGCTTGAACCTGGTAGATTGGTTACGCCAGTTTGTTAAAACCGAAGAAGAGCGCGACGAAGTGTATGTACGTGGCTTTTTAGGGAAAATGATTTTCTCGGGCGAAGAAGCCTTGAAAAAATGTACCGTATTGTCCGGAGGTGAAAAAGTGCGTTGTATGCTCTCGCGCATGATGATGATTCGTGCCAATGTGTTGATGTTAGACGAACCGACCAATCACTTGGATTTGGAATCGATCACGGCCTTTAACAACTCGTTGAAGAACTTCAAAGGCTCGGTATTGTTCACCACGCACGATCACGAGTTTGCCCAAACGGTAGCGAACCGTGTATTGGAAATTACACCAAACGGAGTGATAGATAGATATATGACGTTTGACGAGTATTTGGAAGATGAGAAGATACAGGAAATGAGAAAGAAGATGTATTCATAGAAAAAACCGCCGGTAGGCGGTTTTTTTGTGGGTTAGAAAGTTTAATAAAGAGAAAATAATACATTAAAATTATTTCTTGTATTTCTCTTGGATCTTATTGAACAAATATTCTGTAAAATCTTTTGATTTGGCAATATTGATCAAATTCGCACCTTGATTTTCACTTAAAAAAGAATCGATATTTTGATTTAAAAAAATAATTGACTCATCAAAAGTTTTTTGATCAAGTTGATTGATATCTAAGTCAGTAAGGTCTTGGAAAGTAACTAATCTTCTTTTAAAATAAGTCTTGATGAGAATACAACTTAAATGAAGTTTAAAGTTTGATGTTTTGGATTTTAATTCAGAATCTGTATTTCTGAGCCAATAACTATGTGCTTTGTTATGAGCTAAACAGCAATTAAGATAACCTTTGAAGTTTTTGTTTTTATCAAATATTCTAGAATAGTTTGATTCATTTTTTAATAACGTTGTTGGAGTAGATCTTGCTGAATGAGGATTATCATATACTATAGATTCTATGGATTGCGCCGTAACTTGAATACTGAAAATTTTAGTTGCTGGTTTTCCTTGATTTTTATAATAGTTTTTTCTTCGGTCATAATAAAAGCCTTCATTTTGAAAAAATAATTCTAGATTTCTTTGTATTGGTTCTGTAGCTCTTAATAGTGTTGGTGAAACTGGATTTTGATTGTTAGTTGATGCAATAATATTATCTGTTGTTTCTTTATTTGTGTTAATTATAACTTTAACTAAAACTGATCTATTGTCATTTTCATCACCATTATGATTATTAAATATTGAATATGAGGTTTGTAATCCATTTACAATTTGTATGTTTTCTATAGATAATTTTTTTCCAAGTTCTTTTGGTTCCTCAGCAATTATTGTTATACCGTTATTTAACCACCAAAAATCCTCATTTGTGATATTTTCAACGGTATTTTTTATTTTTTTATTTACATCTACCAAACCTTGGAAGTGTCTTATGTTGCTTTCAAAAAGATCGTCCCTTATATCACCGTTTTCAGATTTTAGAAACTCTTTGTATTTTGCTAGTTTGACAGTTCCAATATATCCAATTCCATTATTTTCAAATTCAGTAATTAAAGGTCTATCTTTAAATTCAATTGATATTCTATTAGATTTTTGTTTTTGATAAAATTCTAATAACTCTTTACAGCTAAAAGCATTAAAACTAATATTATTTGACGATAAAACTCTTTTTGATAAATCAATCAATTGGTCGATTTTTTGAGTAAATACTTGATTTATTTGTATCTCAGAAGCATTAGAAATGTAATTGTATTCTAAAGAAATATTACCACCGCTTATTGCTGTTCTTTTCCATGTCTCAATTAATACCAAAGATAATTCTACAACATCTGAATTAAATCTACTTAGTAGAGCAGTTTCATTTTTTTCAAGATCTAATAACACAGGTATAGTTGTGATTAATTTGTCAAGAACACCTTCTTTAAAAGAACTCTCTTTTTTACATTGAGTTATTATAAATTTTGTATTTGTTTTATTGGTAAATGTGAATTCTTCTATCTCATCAATATTTTCAATAAATTCATCATCAACAAATATCATTATAGAATCTATACCACCATCATTACCCCCATCAACAATTGAATTTACTATATTTTCAAAAGTGATATTTTTATCTTTATGTACTTGAGTGATAGAAAAAAGTTCAAAGGTTTCACTTTCATTAAGATCTATTTCATTTGATTCTTTAAAGGTTTTTATACATCCTTCTAATATGATTTTATTATTACTCATCTTATATTATTTTTCGATTTATTAATTGATTTGGTTTTTAAATTTGGTGTTTTTTTAAATGAGTTTTTAGCAGATTTTGAATGAATTATCTCCAAAATTCAAAACAAATGGATAGAATAATAACTTTTATGATTAGCTGAATTCAAACTATTTGATACCATTTAGTATTTAAAGTTGCAACGAACTGCGCAAAAGTCATGTAGTCAATAAAGTTGTTGTAATATTTATCATTAAATTGATTATCAAGATCTTGTTTAATAAAATATAAAATTTCTTTAAGCGTATTGTTTCTTCTAACAAATGCTCTTATGATTGGATTATCTTTATTATCATTACAAATAATATTAATAATGTTTGAAAAATTTGTATAGTTTGCAGCATTTTCGCTTTTGTTTTCAACACGAAGTTTATTTATCATTTCATTAAATGAGATGTCAGAATGTTCTTTTATTTTTGAACATGCTAATCCTTTTGTTCCAGGTTTGTCATAAACCCATTTTGAATGATTAGCAAGAGCACCAACTCTAACAAATGTTGAATTTTCAACAATTTGTCCATTTTCTGTATATTTGTCAAGGTCGTCAAATGTATGAAATGCAGGACAAGCATATACAACTAAAGCATTACTTCCTAGGTGTATTTCAAGTTGTTCTAATATTACTTGCTGATGTTTGGTTATTTCAAATTGCCAATATTGTCCTTTTATACCATGAATAGAATATGCAGGATTTATACCACTGCGATGTTTGGGTCTTTTAGATTGAATTAAAACGTTAGTATTGTAATTAGGAAAAGGCCTTTTGTAAAGTCTGTTGATAAAACGTAACAATAAATTCCAATTATAATTTCTAATAATTACCCCATTAATTGGTGTTATTTGCGCAAATAAATTCCAGAAATAAATATTATTAGAAAAAAGTGCAGCATCAATTCCAAAAAATCGTTCAAACCTTCTCCCAGGTGTCCATAGTTTTAACGAACCATTTAATAATTGGTTGTACAAAGGGCCTTCGTATTCAGTTTCTTCAAATTCTGTTTTCTGTCCCATAAATTATTGTCTAGTATAAAAAAATATTAACTCTGCTAAAGTTGTACTTGTTTTTCCTGTTTCTGTTATTTCTATTAGCTCTATCCCCAAATATACCCAATCCCCCAAAACCTCCTAAATTTTCCCTAAAAAAAATCCAATCATCGATTTTTTATGTTTTTTGGTCGGGTTTTTAGGGTGTTTGAACGAGTTATTAAATACGAAGTACAAAGTACAAAGTACGAAGTGGGAAGTACGAAGGAACTCGATCCTGAAAGGCGAACAGTACTAAGCGAAGCGGAGTAAAAAGGGAGTTGTAAGTTATGAGTTCAGTGTATGTTTTTCAAAATGAAAAAGTAGGCAATAGGGCTCTTTACCGCTGCATGACGTTAAACGAGTATTTGGAAGATGACAAAATACAGCAAATGAGAAAAGGTATTCTTAAAATAAAACGCCCAACTATGGCGGGCGTTTTTGTTTACAAACTTGATGATGATTACTCTTTTATAATTTTATGGTAGGTTACACTGTCTTCCGTAAAAACTTTTACCACATAGTTTCCTCTTTGTAAGGCTGTTACGTCTAAGGTGTTGTTGGTTACGCCCATGGCAACTATAATTCTACCGCTGATGTCATAGATTTCGGCTTTTAGAATTGGCTTGATGGTTTCAAATTGCAACGCGTCTTTCACAGGATTCGGATAAGCAATCATTGTAGTACTGCTTTCATTTTCTGTAACGCTTAACGGGTTTTGAACGCTTGTCAGATAATTGTTGGTTGCTATAGGGAAATTGTAGTCGAAATAAATATTGGCTGTATTGCTAAAGGTATCACCCAGCACTAAATTTGGTTTGGTTTTGATTTTAAACGTTATATAACCATCGTTGTTGGCATCATCAAAAGGCAAGTCAATATTTTCAAAAATAAATTCTACTTTGTTGGTATTGCTAATTCTTGTTTCAAAAGTATGACTTGCCGTCAAAGGGAGTAAAGTAGTAATGTCGAATTTGGTCGTATCTATCATGTCTTTTACCACTATGTTTTCAGCGTTAGCGGTACCATTGTTTTCAAAGCGAATTAGATAATGCACATAGTCGCCCACCATACCGGGGGCAATCGTTGTTCCTTCTAAACAAGTTTTATCATTCGGATCAAGAGCGTTCACTACAATTTGATGGAAAACAAGGGTATTGTCATTGGGCGTTTCATCGGTTTGACCCACAACGGTAGCGGTGTAATGTAAAACATCACCACTGTTTAAAGCGGGTGTTTCGATGGGTGAGTTTAAGTTGAAAACAAGATTGATTACCCGACTTTCAAAAGGCTGTAAATTCGTAAAATCCCAAGTTATATTTCCTGTGGATTGACTGCTAAAAGCCGTGTTACTTGAAACGAAATCCAAAACAGCATCATCAAATGACAACTGAACTGTACCCGATTGATTGGTGGTGCCTTTATTTTTGTAAACCAACTTGTAAAGGGCATCAAAACCCGGCCTTGCAATACTTACCGGTATGAGAAACACTTCTAAGTCAGGGTGGACACCATTGGGAACGACACAAAAATTTTGGGTAAAAGTACCATTACTACTGTTGGCGTTGATGATTGTGGTTGGTGGACTCAAAACAAAGTAATCGATATTTTCCATTTGAGGGGTTACCGTATAGTTACCCCAAGGCATGTAAAAATGATAAACGCCATTACTGTTGGTAAAACTTGTTCCTGATGACGAATTATCGGAAATGTTAACCCTGACAAAAGGTTGCACAATATCGTTGGCATCACAACCGTTGTTGTTAAAATCAATCGAAAGTGTTCCGGTTAAAGTGTTATAACTTCCTCCCGGTGTAAAACTGCAATAGGTATTGGTATGGCAACCGGTATAGCCGTAAGTGGATAATTTTGCGGCCACCAAATCTAAATCTTCTTCATCACAACACACATACTGAAGATTGGGGTTGTTGCTAAATTGAAGATAGTCCCAGCTGTAATTGCCGGTTTTTAAATTTAAAAAAGTCAACGCATTGTAATCAGCAAATAATCCGTTTTCCATATCACAGTGGCTGAGATCCAAACCGGTCAAATGATTGCTGCTGCAATACAACGCACTCAGATAAGGTTGGTTACTTAAATCGAGCGTCGTCAATTCGTTACCGCCACAGTTTATGGAAGTGAGTTGACTATTGGAACTAAGGTCCAAACTGGTAATATCGTTACCGAGACAGTGTAGCCAGTTTAAATTCAGCAAATTGCTCGTGTTTATAGTCGTTAATAGATTACCGGAACACTTTAGCGTTCGTAAATTGGTTAGGCCCGATAAGTTTAAGGAAGTGATTTGATTATAGTCACAATTCAAATACTGTAACGTATTGGGAGCGGTAAAAGTCAAACTTTGAATTTGATTACTCCCACACTTTAAATACTGCAGATTACTAAAATATTCAATTCCGGTTAAATCCGTGATGTTGGCCGAGTTTAAGACCAAGCCTTTGATGAGTAACGCTTCTGAGACTTGTATTTCACCATCGCCATTGGTATCAATTACCGTATAGTAGGGCGTTTGATTGGGCGTCCAACTGTCTGAATTCATATTGTAGGTTGAGACTTGGCCGGTGGCTACACCGTTGGAAGTGGAAGCACTCAACAGTTTTGTCTTGAGATTAGCATCGGGAAAATTGATGATTTGGCTGTAACCAAGAGGCGCTAAGACCAAGAAAATATAAAGTAGGGTTGATTTCATAAAGGTTAAAAATTAATTTCCACCAATGGCTTTTTTACTAAAAGCGGCAAACCTACTGCGGCTTAGCTTAGTCGTGGCAAGGTAAGAAAAAATGTAATAAAAAGAGTTTGATTGAAAGTATTTTGTTAGTCCTGAGAAGTTTAACCGGGAAGGGGTGATTGTAAGGGTTAAGAGGTTTGATGAGTACTTGGATTAGGGAAGAGTGTTGCTGGTTTGCGAACAAGATTTTTATTTTTAAATTTTTGTTCGGTTTTTGCGAACAGTTTTTTTGAATTAAAATTTCTGTTCGGCGCTATTGTGTTAATTTTAGGGATAAGGGACTCGAGCCTGAAAGGCGAATTGTATGGAGCGAAGCGGAGTAAAAAGGGATAAGGGAAGTGCGAAGTTAGTAGTAAGAGGGACGAAGTAAAAAGGAATGGTTTGTCTGTCTCTGTGTAACTTGTTTAATCGTGAAGTTGTGGGTTGTAAGTTGTAGGTTGTGAGTTATAAGTTATAAGTTATCCAAACACCCTTTCTATTTTTTCAACAAAATATTTTCCAATCCCCATTGTTCCATGGCATTTAAAACCGGCGCCATGCTTTTGCCCAAGTCGGATAAGGAGTATTCCACTCGCGGTGGGATTTCGTTGTATTGTTGGCGGATGATCAGTTGGTCTTGCTCGAGTTCTTTGAGTTGCTCGGTCAATACCTTTCTGGAGATGGTTGGGATTCGGGCGGCCAATTCCCCAAAGCGTCTCGTGTCGTTGCGGAGACAATATAAGATTACAGGTTTCCATTTACCGCCTATTAAGGCCAGCATGGCGCTTACCGG
>Ga0208888_100054_pt1 | contig 97724 bp, 90 predicted proteins | sample LakWasM115_HOW13_2_FD_183929 | JGI IMG/M metagenome (GOLD analysis project Ga0208888, IMG submission 183929) | Freshwater sediment methanotrophic microbial communities from Lake Washington under simulated oxygen tension - Sediment Metagenome... | ecosystem: Environmental > Aquatic > Freshwater >...
ATCTACACACATCATGCTTACCATATTGTCGCAACTGCCATCAAAGACTTCAAACACTACGTTGGTTAGCGTACTCGGTGTGACAGTGATAATTTGAGTCGGACTCAAAGCGGTAAACGAATACCACACATCGTCATCGGCTGTACCACTGCATCCGGCCAGTGATTCTGTAGCCGCTGAGGTATCGCCACTTGCAGTTACCAGACAAGAATTAAAAGCGTTGACACTAAGTGTAGTGGCATTTAAACAATCGTCGTTATAAATAATGGGAGTAGCACAAGTAACAGCAAAGTTCACCGTTCCGCCGCTAGTAGTTTGCGGATCAACCAAAAGATAATACGTTATGCCGGCTGTTAAAGCAAATGCCGAACTGTTGGCTGTATTCGTTAAGTTGGCAATGCAAGTCCAACCCGAAGCACTACAACCACTTGATAATGGTTTGAACTGATAGTTGATATTTGTATAAGCACTGTTTTGCTGAATTGTATAGTTTCCGGTTATAGCCGGAGTAAAAGTGTATATTTTTTCTATACCGGATGCGGTATTTCCACAAGCCAAGTTAGCATAAGCGCCGGTTCCGGAAGGAATGACCGTATTGATATTGGTATCGCAGGCAGTAATATTACTTATACTGCTGCACGGATTGATTACTGCTGTAATACAAAGCGTGTCTATGGTCATATCGGAGCCGCCGCCAACATTCACTACTTTGAGGTAGTAGGTGCCATTGGCTAAGGTTTGGTTGATGGTTTCGGTTTGTGAGGAGTTATTGGCTGTATCGCTGTTGGCACAAGCTATTTGTGTTAATCCGGTACACGCTGCTGTGGAGGATAGCAATTGCAAGTATAAATTTCGATCTACCGAATCGGCTTTGATTTTTACATTTAACGGTCCACCCGTAACGGTAAAGGTGTACCATCTTTCTTGACCGAAAGTTACTGTACCGCAGGCATTATTGATGTTTGGGGTGTTTTGGGTAGTGTCGTCTACCAATTCCAGTTCACGGCAAGCTCCATTAATGGTAATGGGAAGGGCAGTGGCACAAGTGTTTTGAGCGGTTGTTTTAAAAATCCCAAAGAGACCAATGGTTACATAAAATAATAAAATAGGCGAAAGAGTAAACTTCTTTTTCATGGGCAATTGTTAAAAAGTTATTCTTTGGGACTTACTGATAACAAGTCAATTTCAAATAACCCTAAACAATTGTTAATTATTTTTTAATAATCTTTCGCTTTCTTTTGTTAGTAAGGGAAAAGTATCAGAGGATATTTTTTCTTGGTTTTGTGATTAATCCAAACGCCTTTTATGGTTCCGTTTTCCCATTTGGCCTCAATAACACCTATTAAACCTGAAAAGTCATCAGCACTTTGTTCCCTGAAATAAAAGTGATTGTCTTTAAAAGTACCGTGACATTCAATAGGTTTTTTGTATTTGTCGTACCAATAGGTAATGGTTAAGGAATTGTCGTAATTGATGTTTGGCAACACAAATGTGACGGCATTGTTGCCAATTTTTCCTTTAAACATTTTCCCGATAGGCTGAGCACTGTTGTAATTTTTGATAGGAGTATCGTATAGCACGTTCTTGCCGTAATCAGAAAGTAAAGGCAGCAAATCGGCGTAAGAAAACGGCAGATCAAATTGGTATAAATCATCAACAGCTCGATTCACATGACTTGAACAGCGACCTCTTAACAGGTGTAGTTGGTTTTTGGTGAAATAGTAATCAAAATCACCCAATTGGTATTCGGTATAGTCGGACAAGCAGTTTTCGTATAATTCAATTTGTTCTTGGTAGCGATCGAACAACTCGCGTTGGGATATACTATCTATTTCCGCTAAGTTCTTTTTTGTCTCTGAAATAAAAGCAGTGATTTCTTTTTTTACCATAGTATTCACTTGCTGGGCCAGTAAAGTATGCTTTTCGGGCCGAATGATATCGGTTACTAAAAGATAATTTCCGGTACGGAGGTCATAATTTTCGTGGGTCTCATAGCCTTCAATATAGGCACCACTAAACTCGGTGCTCATGGTTAGGCTTAATACGTTAGGAGGTGTATCTTCTTTAGTCCATCCGTAAAACAGATAGGTGCCACCTTGATTTTCAGGACTGTTGTAGGAGACTTTCTCAAAAGGAGTTTTCTTAAAAACACCCGGTAAGTGCTGTAAATAGTGTAATTGCAAAAAGATGTTTATTTTTTCACCTATTTTGGTTTTGGGAGCTGTTTGTATTTCGGGAAAGGTGTATTCTTCTGAAACCGGATCCAAGTTGCGAATGATGGGGGTATTGTTCTGTCCGAAAACGAGTTGTGTTAACAGCGTTGCACAAGCTATTGTCTTATTTAACCTCATTTAATTTGAATATTTTTTTGATGAGACTAACAATAGTGGTGGCCAATATGGCTCCTATAAATGCCAAAAATATATCTTTTTGTGCATCCCAAATATCGCCTTGAGTTCCCAAATAAGCATCGCCTTGAGATGGGAAAAAGATGTCGGCCACAGCCCATTCTATCAACTCGTAAAAGCCGCTTACTGATAAAGTAATTTCTATAGGTAACACCCAAGCCACCAAGTTTGGGTATTTAACCCATTTTAAAAACAATTCCCTCATAGGGTAAGCCAGTAAAAAGCCAAAGCTAAAGTGGACTATTCTGTCGTAATGATTGCGTTCCCATCCCATATAGTCTTTAAGCCAATAGCCAAAAGGGTTTTCGGCATAAGTATACTTAGCACCATAAACGTGCAGGCATAAATACACAGTAATGAGTAAATAAGAGAGGTCGCTGAATTGGTATTTTTTATAACTCACTATCAAAAACAAAAAGAAAAGTGCGGTCAAGGTATTTTCTAACAGCCAATTATTGAGATCGTTGGTTCCCAAAAGCGTACTTATCCATAATGTTAAGAAACTCGTCAAAAATATCCACAACCAACGGTTTTGTTTTAATGGTGTACGATTCGGAGAAATGGCCAGGGTAAATGACATAAGCGGGTTGCGAGTTTAATGTTAGATGTTGTCTTAGTTGCTCTAAATTGTTTGTTTTGAATAGCTGAAGCCTAGTGATTACTTTAGTTTTATGGTGAACTTTGTGCCTTTGCCAATTTCACTTTCCACTTCAATTTGACCGCCCATGTCGGTAACATGATTGTAAACCAAGTACAGGCCGATGCCGTGACTGTCTTTGTGTTCGTGGAATTTTTGATGCAATCCGAAGATTTTATTTTTTACTTTTTCAGTGTCAAATCCACAACCGTTGTCAGCCACTATCAATTCTCTAATTCCGTTATTTATTTGAGTTCTGATTGTAATTACCGAGGCTATACCGGGTTGGCGGTATTTGATGGCATTGGTGATTAGATTGATAAAGATACTTTCGAGATAAACCCTATTGTATTGCACTGTCTCAAAAGCATCAAAGTTGAGGTTTACGGTAATCTTTGCCTCATTGATTTGGGCTTGTATGGACTGTAATATTTTTTGGGTTGTTTGGGTAAGCGATAGCTCTTCCACTGTTATATGCAAATGGTCTTGATGCCCAATATTATCCACATAACTGTTTAAAGTTTCTTTTAAACTATTGGAGGTGATTTTCAGAATCTCAATGAGTTCCAGTGTTTCAGGGTCGTCAATTTTACTTACGTCGAGCAATTCAAACACCGAGAGCAAATTGTTTACCGGAGAACGCAAATCGTGAGAAGCGGTATAAGTAATCTTTTTTAAATCCTGATTGATTTTTTTGAGATTGGTGAGCAGTTTATTGCGTTTTTCTTCAATTTTTTTGCGGTAGGTTACATCTTTAGCAATAGCATACACCAAACCGTGTTCAAAGTGTGGCATAGAAGTCCACGCTAACCATACCGTATCCCCCGACTTGGTTAGGTACCGATTTTCGAAATGCAACAAAGGTTCACCGTTCTTCACTAAGGCTCTCATTTGATTGGTTCTTTCTAAATCGTCCGGATGTATAAAGCTGTTGATAGGTTGTGACAGCAGTTCTTCTTCAGTATAGCCTAAGAGTTTACAAACCGATGGATTGACTTTTTTAAAGTAACCATCGTAGCCGGCTATAAAGAACAAATCAGCAGAAATATCAAAAAAAACTTCAGTCCAGTATTGTTGAGATAGGGCTTTTTTATCTTTCATTGGTGAGAAATCAGATTAGTAAAGATAACCAATTGTTTTTTTGTTGCAAGGCTAAATATAAAAAAAATCTCACTGAATTTAGGCAGCTGAAATTGATTTGACTTTTGGGTTATATGCCGTTTTTGTCATAAAAAAATCCCGCTTCATTTTGAAACGGGATTTTATACGTTGAGTGCAAGAATTTTGAACTCTTATGTCTTATTAAAATTGCTCTCTTCCTGCAAAGTGGAAAGCACCTTCGATGGCGGCATTCTCATCAGAGTCTGAACCGTGAACTGCGTTTTCACCGATAGAAGTAGCGTATTTTTTACGGATAGTTCCTTCTGCAGCTTCAGCCGGGTTAGTAGCACCAATTAAAGTTCTGAAATCTTCCACAGCATTGTCTTTTTCTAAGATAGCTGCTACAATTGGTCCGCGAGTCATAAACTCTACTAGCTCACCAAAGAAAGGTCTTTCCGAGTGTACTGCATAGAATTTTTGAGCATCAGCTACTGTCAATTGTGTTAATTTCATTGCTACAATTCTGAAACCACCTTCAGTAATCATATTTAAAATACCACCGATGTGTCCTTTTTCTACAGCATCCGGTTTAATCATGGTAAAAGTTCTGTTTGTTGCCATTTTGATATAAATGAATTTAAATTTACTTCTGTGTTGGGCGCTATGCCTTTTTTCGCGTGCAAAAGTAACGTTTTTATATCATTATCAAAAAACAACGCTTATCAATTTTTGATAATTTTCTGCATCCCAAAGTCAGCTCCCGATTTTATTTTAACAAAATATACTCCGTTAGGTAAGTCAACGCCGTTGAGAGTGAACTCGGCCGCATTAGGAGTTATGCTTTGCAATACCTTTCCGCTAATATCATACAGTTCAATCAATTCGATAGCCACAGTATGTGTAAAAGTCCAATGGTTGTTTGTTGGATTTGGGTATATTTTTAATTGACTTAAACGATTTTCGGGTCGGGTTAGCGTTGAGGTAAAGACATAGTTTCCTGAGGTACGTTCAAAGCTAATGTCATATGTTCCTGCCGGTATCGGAATATCCGGTCCGCCCTGAACGCCTGTTCCGGTTGGAAAATCTGCGCTTCCCCAGTTTACCGACCAACTGTTGTCTTTTCTGAATTTTACAAATCCATTGCTGAACGTTACATTGGCTAAAGTATAAGTAAAACCGTTAGTCGTGCTCAAATCGGTATCGGCTACTTCCCAACCATTTAAGGCATTTCCTAAAATACCAATACTCGGATACTCAAAACTATAGGCACCGGTGTTTCGGTTAAAGGTTACAAAGTATTCACCACCGGTCACAGGAATGGAAGGTCCGTTTTGAACAGCAGTTCCATTTGGAAAGGCTGTGCTTCCCCAAACAAAATTGGTAGCATTGTCTTGACGGAAATAGGCATTACCACTGCTAAAGTTAAAACCTGAAAGGGTATAAGTGATCCCATCGTTAGTAGTCATATCTACATCGGCACCGGCATAACCGTTTTGCGAATCAACTGCCGGACCCCAGATTCCTATACTTGGAAAAGCAGCTGTACCTACAAAGGTGTAAGTGCCGTTTACGCGGTTTAAAGTAACATCATAAGTTCCGGCTACGGTTGGAATATCCGGGCCGTTTTGTACGCCTTGTCCACTGGGAAAGGTGTTGCCGCCCCAATTCGTAGTCCAACTGTAATCTTGGCGAAATTTTACAAACCCCGAAGTAACGGTGAGATTGGTGATAGTGTAGGTAATATTATCGGTTGTGGATAGGGTAATTTCCGGTCCGTTGGTTGGAGGCCAACCGTTAACTCCGGTTCCCACTATTGAAATGGTTTGGGCATGGGCTTGCCATACAATCAGGGCAAATAACAAATAGTGTAATGTTTTTTTCATAAAGACTAATTTTAGGATTGATTGTGAATTAAAATTAGTCAATGTTTTCTTTGAAGCGCAAACAAAATCACTTCGAAAACGTTTTCGTGTTGAAAACTATCACTGATTTACAGACAGATAGTGGTAAAATTAGGTTTTAAAGGATGCAATTCTGTGAAAAGTTTATCGATGAATTCATGACCGAATTCAAGGTAAAACTCCGAGAAATTATTGCGTCTTTCCTGTAAAGATTGATTGGGGAAGAGCTCGTTTTGCAGTTGGATGATACGCTCTAAGGCATCAGCATGTTGTCGTTTTTCGGCTTTGAGTAAACGTTTTTCTAAGTTATCCAATCCTTTGAGTTGTTTTACTTCCTGAGCTTTTACAGCTTTACCAAAAGAGCTGTCGGTTTGCAATGCCATTTGGTGTAAATCGGCGAATTGTTGTTTTAAATGTTCCTTTTGCGCGGTAAAATCTAAGTTGAACTGCGAGAATTCTTGGGTTTTTCGATTGAATAATTCTTGCTGATTACTAAATAAATCAGCCCATGACAATCCTAACTTATCGGCTTTTTGCGATTGTTTCTCTGTAGCCAATAGGGCAGAGTTGCGCACTAAAAGTATGGGGAAGCTGATTTTGTTAGCTTCGAAATTCGACTTCAATTGCAACCAATAGGCAATTTCACCTCCGCCGCCTATATAACACAAATTGGGTAAAATGACTTCTTGGTAAAGCGGTCGTAATATAACGTTCGGACTGAATTTTTCCGGATTTGAATCGACTAAAGCCAAGATTTCCTCTTGTGTAAAAAACAAGCTGGTTTGGTTTACTTTGTAAAGTCCATTTTCCAAAACGATACGTTCACGGAGGTTGTCTTCTATGTAAAACAAATTAATCTCACGCGGATTAACTTGTATGGTGTAATCTTTCAGAATTTCGTTGGTTTGGTTGACTTTTTCGAAAGCCGTTTGTTGTAGTAACTCTTGCTTAACGTAAGGCACAAAAAGTTGCTTTAAAGCTTTATCATCACCATCTATGATTACCAAGCCTTGGTTCCCGAACAATTCATTGGCTAAATATCGGGTGGCATCGGCTAAATTGGAATGCTTTAAATAGCTATCCTCAAACAACGATTTTAAATAGTTTGCATTATCACCTAAACCAAGCTCTTGGGCAAAAACCTCATAAACTTCCTCTAAACCAGCAGTGGACAAACGGCCAACTGGTCCATTACTTTCTCGAAGCCATTGCATTTTGGCGTGCTTGAAGTGAAAATAATTGATTTCGGCAAAATCGTGATCTTCCGTTGCCATCCAGTAAATCGGTACAAAATTATAATCAGGATAAGCTTGTTTCAGTTCCTTGCAAAGGTTGATGGTGGACACAATTTTGTACAAAAAGTACAAAGGTCCGCTGAACAAATTCAGTTGGTGTCCGGTAGTGACCGTAAAGGTTTTAGTATCGGATAAAAGTTTGAGGTTATTTTGGGTAACTTCCGAAATTACAAAACCTTGGTACTGCTGTTCTAAAGAATGAACTAAAGTATTTCTGTTAGCATTGTTATTGTATTCCAGCTCTTTTTCTGCTAATTGTAACCGAAAGTTTTCCAATGTAGGAAACCTGTTGTATAGCGCTTTCAATTCAGTTTTTTGCTCTAAATAATCAACGATGAGTTTAGAGAAATATCCTGATTTTTGATAGCTGATACAGTCGGTTGGCATGTGTTATTTTTTGGTAAAGGTACAGTAATCCGTTTTTGAGATAAAAAGGTTTAACGTTCAGTTAAGGAGTGATTACCGAACCGTAAAGGTAGTCATCGCCCAAATAAAAGCTCGTATTACCTCTGCTCATAGTGACCTTTTTCAAACGAATGGTATGTTGAAATCCGCTACCGAAAGTAGTAGTGCTCACTTCAATAATACCACTTACATCGGTTACACCATCGTTGGCTGTCCACTCCTGAGAAAGAGTAGGTGTGGTTGGAGTTGGAGTTGCGCAAAAATAAGCGTCGTTAACCGGACCGCTAAACAAACGGTAAGTTGCTTTATTGGTAGCGCTAATTAATGCTGTTCTTGGTGTCGTAGTAACTTCGTTTTGTAATAGCGTGCTGTAATCAGCCAAATCCAATACAAAAGATTCACCACCGCTAAAGTTAAAAATTCGGTTGTCGCAGGTGCTTTTTTCGGCTTCTTCATCAAAACCAAAAGCCAAAGGCGAAACAGTAGTCGTGTAATTTCCAAAGGTGTAAGTTTCGTATACTTGTGTACCGCTTGGTTTTTGGAACGTAATGTCTTTAAATACTATAAAGTGTTTGTAACCGGTGATTTGCGTGATTCCGGTTGTGGTATTTACAGTTTTCACAGCGGTAGTCGTAATTTGAACGGTTCCGGCAACGGCATTCCATTCTTCTAATAAGTTAGGAGTAGCAGAAGGTATGGTAGGACAAATGTTGTCGGCGCTGGCATCTCCGTTGTATTGGCGGTAAATAACTTGAACAGTTGAACTGATATTAACTTCAATAGGGTCGCCTTCCAGGGTTTCATCGTTGGCAAAATTACTGGCAGGAATTGCCAAAATCAGCATTTCACTGTCTTTAACTTTGTAAATAACATCTCTGCTGCTGCTGCATTTTTGCGCTGTTACTTCGCTAAAATCGATAGTGTCTATTGTCAAATCGCCATCGTCGCAAGCGGTGATTAAAAGTAAGGCTGTCAATATCCCTAAGAGTCGTTTCATGGATAGAAAATTTTTTAGCAAAAATAACTTTTTTACCCTACAAAATGTATCTTTTATCATTTAATTAGTATAGTCGTTTTATATCTTTGCACCATGCAAAAAGTATATCTCGACAACGCCGCAACTACGCCCATTCGTCAGGAAGTGATTGATGAAATGGTACGCGTAATGCAAACCGATTTTGGTAATCCGTCTTCCACACACAGTGCCGGCCGAAGTGCTAAAGCCATTATAGAAACTTCACGTAAAACTATTGCTAAGTTGCTCCATTGTGCAGCCACAGAAATAGTTTTTACTTCCAGTGCTACCGAAGCTACCAATTGGATTTTAAGAAGTGCCGTGAAAGATTTTGGTGCAAAAAGAATTATCACTTCAAAGGTAGAGCATCACGCTACATTGTACACGGTGAAAGCCTTACAAGAGGAGTTTGGCATTGCAGTTGACTATCTCAATGTTAATCCCGATGGTAGTTTAGACTATGCGCAATTGCAAGAGCTGTTACATGATGGAGTTAAAACTTTGGTGTCGCTGTTGCATGTGAATAATGAAACCGGTGTTATGAGCGATATGGTTCGAATAGCCTCGCTTTGCCAACAGCATCATGCTTTATTTCATTGTGATACGGTCCAATCTGTGGGAAAAACAGTGATCAATTTACAGCAAGTGCCAATTGACTTTTTAGTGTCGAGTGCGCACAAGTTCCACGGACCTAAAGGCATTGGCTTTGCATTTGTACGCAAGAGTTTGGTGTTACAACCGTTGCTTTTTGGTGGCGAACAAGAAAAAGGCTGGCGTGCCGGTACCGAAGCGGTACACCAAATAGCCGGAATGGCGAAAGCGTTGGAATTGGCGCATGAACATTTAGAAGAAGAAACCCGCTATATCACTGATTTAAAAACTTATTGCTTAAGCCAATTGCAAGCGGCTTTTCCCGATGTAAAGCCTAACGGTAGTAATACTTTTTACAACATCTTAAACGTAGCTTTGCCTTTTTCTCCGGAAAAAACAGCGATGATTTTATTCAATTTGGATATGAAAGGGATTGCGGTTTCTCGCGGTAGTGCTTGTCAGAGTGGCAGTATCAAACCGTCTCACGTTTTGGCTGAAATGCTTTCGGATGCCGATTTGGCTAAACCGAGTTTGCGTATTTCTTTCAGTCACTACAATACTATAGCAGACATCGATTATTTAATTAAAGTTTTGCAAGAAGTTTAAATTTTGGTTTGATTTGCTATATTTGAGTTACTTAAACAATTAACTATGAGAAAAATATTTTTATCAGCAGCGTTGGCTTTAGGTTTTACTGCTGTAGTGATTGCCCAAAAGAAGGGTGATGTGGAGTTTGGCTTTAATGTTGGTTACAATAATTCAACAATTTCCAATTCAGATGTTTCTGCCGATTCAGCTATTGGATTTAACGTTGGCGGTTCTGTAGATTATTATTTTTCTGACCGTTGGAGCATTAAAGGAAAGTTGATTTACGATCAAAAAGGTTGGGACAACGGTTTTATTGAAGACAGCGATGGATTTAGTTATGTAACCGATTTTAACGTTAATTACTTAACTGTACCGGTTATGGCCAATTGGCATTTCGGTAGCAAGAGAAATTGGTTTTTGGAGTTTGGTCCATATATGGGATTCTTATTAAATGCTGAAGATGTTCGTTTTGGAACTGACGTAACAGATGGTTTTAATTCCACCGATTTCGGTTTGGCTTTAGGTATAGGCGTCAAAATTCCGCTTTCCGACAAACTTAAATTGTTTTTTGAATATGAAGGACAAGGCGGTGTGAGTGATATTTTTAAAGTAAATGAATTTTCAAGAGTCACCAACAGTCGCTCGAGTTTGAATATCGGACTTAACTTTTTACTGAAGTAATCAGCATTATATATTAAAAAAAAATCTGCTGTAGGGCAGATTTTTTTTGTTTATGATTTTCCGGCAGCTGCTTTCTTTTTGGCTTTTTCCTGTTTTTTAAAATAACCGCGGAATAAGAAATTACTTTTCAAAGCTTCTAAATTTTCATTTAGTTTTTGACTGGCTTGGTTGATGTTGGTCATCGTCGAGTCGATTTGCTTCACCAGTTTCGGATTGTTAGACAAATAATTGATGGCGCCTTTTCCGTCTTTTGCATTGGAAATTGTAGTGTTTAAATTTGCCACAACTTTGGTAATCTCTTGGCTCGATGAATCTAAATTGGTCACTATATGTCTTATTTTATTGCCCACTACGGTATCTTTTAAAACGCCAATTACATTGTCTTTATGATCTAGACCGGCTATTTGTCGGTTCAGATTATCCATGGTTTGACTGGTTTTTTCGCTGGTAATTTTCAGGTTGTGAATGGTAGCTTTCAAATCGTTTGCCATAGCCGAGTCGCGAAGCAGCACGCCAATAGTTCCTTTGCCTTTATTAATGTCGTTGGTGATTTTGAGTAAATCGGCTGTCAGTTGTGCGGCATTTTCGTTGGTGACGTTTAAGGTACTCAACATGTCGTCGGTGCGGATTCGGTTATTGGATTTGATGATGTCTCCGGGTTGCACCGGAAGTGCTTCACCTTTACCGGGAATGATGTTAATGATAACACTGCCTACCAATCCATCGGAACCAATAGTGGCCACCGCATTTTTTTTGATGTGCGGAAAAACAGTTCTGTCAATTTCCATCTCAACATTGATGGTAGAATCGTTTACAATTTCAATACCTCGTACCGTACCGACATTAATACCTGAATACCGAACATTATTACCCAATTGCAAACCGGATACATTGTCAAAAACAGCAGTTAAGGGTTCGGTTTTACCAAACATTTGTTGCTTGCTGCCAATAAAATAGATGGTCAATACAAATAAAGACAGACCAATAATAACGAACAGACCAAGGCGGATTTTTTGAGATGCTGTTTTTTCCATAGGGCTAATTTACTTAAAAAAGGCTTTAATTTTCGGATCTTCTGAAGCGGATAGTGTTTCAAAAGTACCTTCGGCATAATTAATACTGTCTATTAATAATATCATACGGTTGGCAATAACCCGCGCACAATCAACATCATGGGTAATAATGATGGAAGAGGTGTTGTATTTTTTCTGAATCGACATCATTAATAAAATAATTTCTTTGGAGGTTATCGGATCTAATCCGGTAGTTGGTTCATCATATAAGATGATTTTCGGCTGTAAGATTAAGGTCCGAGCCAAAGCAATTCTTCGTTTCATTCCTCCGGATAATTCGCTGGGCATTAAATCGATGGCGTGCGCCAAACCTACATTCTCCAAAGCTTCCATGACCATAGGAGTAGTATCTTTGATGATGCCGAATTTTTTGGTATGACGTCGAAGCGGAAACTCTAAATTTTCTCTCACCGACATGGAATCGTATAAAGCACTGCCTTGGAACAAAAATCCGATTTCAGTTCGGAGTTCGTCCAATTCGGCTTGCTCTAATTGGTTGATGTTTTTCCCCATTACGGTTATGGTACCGCTGTCGGCTTCTTCTAAGCCAATCAAACATTTGATCATGACCGATTTTCCCGAGCCTGATTTGCCCATAATCACTAGGTTTTCACCTTCGTATAATTGCATGTTGAAACCATCGAGGACACAATTGTCGCCAAAACTTTTGTGAAGATTTTCAATAGTGATGATTGGTTTTTTCTCCATGGTTTAACTGTAAAAAATATTAGTGACAAATACAGCAATAAAATCAATGATAAATAACAACATTGAAGTGTATACCACGGCAGAATTGGCCGCTAAACCAACGCCGGCGGTTCCTTTTTTACAATTGTATCCTTTGTAGCAACCTACCAATCCGATGGCAAAGCCAAAGAAGAACGTTTTGAAGGTTGTTGGGATTACATCGCTGAATTGCAAACTGTCGAATACCTGATTGAAATAGAGCAGGAAAGAAACATTACCTTTCATATTTTCTACCATAGCTGATCCGAAAATGGCAATGGCATCGCCAAAGAAAACTAAAATAGGTAACATAACTGTGGTGGCTAAAATTCGGGTTACCACTAAATATTTATAGGGATTGGTACCTGAAACTTCCATGGCGTCAATTTGCTCGGTTACGCGCATCGAACCTAATTCGGCGCCAATCCCCGAGCCAATTCTTCCGGCACAAATTAAAGCGGTGATAATCGGCCCGATTTCTCTAATAATAGAAATACTGACCATAGAAGGCATCCAAGATACGGCGCCAAATTCTTCCAAGGTTGGACGAGATTGCAGCGTAAATACTAATCCGATGATAAAACCGGTTACGCTAACCAACAATAATGAGCGATTGCCCATGTTGTAACATTGTCGCCAAAATTCTTTGAATTCGAAAGGAGGATTAAAGAGCTCTTTGAAAAACCGAGCCGTGAAATAGGAGAGTTCACCAATTTCAATTAAAAAATTTTTAAATGAGGTTACCACTTTGGAATCGTTTTCCATAGATTGAAATTAAGTAAAGTCCTTATCAAATATAGCGAATTATACTGATAATGACTACTTATTATCCGTAAAAAAAATCCACTCTCTCAAAATGATAAAGTGGATTTTTGATGTTGGTTGAAACGGAGTATTTATTTTTCTAAAACCAAATATTCCCAAGGTTTAAGGGTAAATACATCATCGCCATTCAAGGTAATTTTTTTTCCTGAAAAAACCTCGGTATAATCGCCTTTCAAGTGATTGGAGTTGAGTTTTACCGTTACCGGTTTGTCACTGTAATTGATAATAGGAATGACCCTGTCTTTGTCTTTGGTTCGTGAAAAGGAAATCACTTGTTCCATTTTGTCGTTGTAAATCCTAACCATAACGCCGCCTTCTTTACCATTCCATAAGGCATGATTGCAGTGTTTTAAATCGAAAAGTTTTTTAAATAAACCTTCATAAGGCATTTGACTCCAATCGATTAAATCTTTTTCGAAAAAGGCAAGCGAACGATCTAAACCGGCTTCTTGTCCGCCATAAACCAGAGGCATTCCGTTAACAGTTCCGGTTAAAACGATAGAAGCTTCCAAGCCGTTTCCGAAATTATAAACCATGTTTTTGTTCCATGAATTCATATCGTGGTTGTCGGTAAAAAGCATGCGGTAACCATCACGCGGGAATGTGCTTACATCGTGTGCCATGTATTCCACCAAACCGCTAATGCTTTTTTTATCTCGGGTTACAGCGGCCATTTTGTCCCAAAAAGTCCAGGAGTAAGTCATATCGAAAGCTTTTTGATGCAAGTCTCTTGATTCCCATTCGGCCAACATAAAAACGGGTTTAACTGCGTCCATTTCTGCTCTGGCATTGTTCCAAAAATCGGTTGGAATAAATCCGGCCGTATCACAACGGTATCCGTCTATATTGAAATCTTTTACCCAATACACCAAGGCTTCGGTCATGTATTTTCGAATGCCGGGCTTGTCGTAATCAAAGTCGATTACATCATCCCAATCATACCATGGTGTAGGTTGAAAATTTCCTTCTTCGGTTTTGGTGTACCAATCCGGATGTTCTTTGGCCAACGGATTATCCCAGGAAGAGTGATTGGCAACCCAATCTACTATGACATACATACCCATGCTGTGGATTTTATCTACCAGGTGCTTGAAGTCGGCTTTAGTTCCAAATTCAGGATTGATACCGTAATAATCTTTCACCGAATAATAACTGCCTAAAGTACCTTTTCTTTTTTCAACGCCTATCGGATGAATCGGCATGAGCCAAATGATATCGATTCCCATTTTTTTTATTCTGGGTAAATGTGCTTCAAAAGCTTTAAAAGTACCTTCCGGGGTAAATTGTCGCACATTCACTTCGTAAATGGTAGCATTTTTGCTCCATTCAGGATGTTTTACTTCAACGAATTCTTTGGGTTGGTAACGATCTTCGGCGTTATCATTGTTTTTTTCTTTAAAGCAACTCACCAGAACTAAACTAAGCGCAAGAATTGAAATTTTGTGAATAGGTTTCATTTATAAGGGATTAGGAAACTAATGTAATAAAAAAACCAAAACAAAAGTTTTGGTTTAAATTATTTTTTTGATGACTCTAAGTCGGTGTGTATGCCGGTTTTGTTCTGCGTTGTAAATCCCTAAATGGTCTAAGCGATCAATTCTGACTTTCCCGCTGGCGTGGATGATGTAGTTGTTTTCCATCATGATGCCGACGTGGATGATTTTGCCTTCGTCGTTGTCAAAAAAGGCTAAATCTCCGGGTTCACTTTCTTCAATAAAACTCAGCGCATCACCTTGACCGGCTTGCTGTGAAGCATCGCGAAGCAAATGATAGCCGTTAAGTTTGTAAACCATTTGCGTAAAACCGGAGCAATCAATTCCGAAAGGTGTTTTACCGCCCCAAAGATAAGGTGCATTTAAATATTGGTAAGCTGTAGTGATCAAATCGGATTTGGGTTTGATGCCACTGGTTTTCAATCCTTCAAACTGAAAGCCTTCTGTATTGATTTCGCTGTGGTTTAAAAACGATAGCGAAGCGCCAAGCGGAATCGGCAAGAGCATGTTTTTGGCATTGGTGACGTATTCCACCAAATCAGCATTTAAAATGATGGCTTCTTTGGATAAATCGTTGAAATTCTTCTCTGAAATAATTTGGTATTGTTTGGAATCAACCCAGCCTTCATAACCGTCGAACTGCAACTTGATTTTAGCCCATTGGTTTTGTCTTTCCAAGATTTCAAAATGCTCACCAAACAACACCTGCGAAACGATTTCGCTTCGATCACTAGGCTCGGCTCGTAAAGGAATTATGGCAAGGTTACAAATGGCAAACATCTCAATTAATTATGAATTATAAATCACGAATTATGAATTGTTTCGTAATTCATAATTCGTAATTCGTAATTTTTTTAAGCTCTTTCGATTACAATAGCAGAAGCGCCACCGCCACCGTTACAGATAGCTGCTGCTCCGATTTTAGCATTGTTTTGCTCTAATACATTAATCAGAGTTACAATGATTCTGGCTCCTGAACAGCCCAGCGGATGTCCTAAAGAAACAGCACCACCGTTCACATTGATTTTATTGTTGTCTAAGCCTAAGATTTTAGCATTAGCCAAACCAACCACTGCGAAAGCTTCGTTGAACTCGAAATAGTCTACATCGGCTATCGAAATTCCGGCTTTGTCTAAGGCTTTTGGCAACGCTTTGGCTGGTGCGGTGGTAAACCATTTTGGTTCCTGAGCGGCATCAGCGTAGGATTTGATATAAGCCAATGGTTTTAAGCCTAAAGCTTGTGCTTTTTCTTCACTCATTAAAACTAAAGCTGCAGCACCGTCATTAATAGTAGAAGCATTGGCCGCCGTTACCGTTCCGTCTTTAGTAAACACAGGATTTAAGGCCGGGATTTTATCTAATTTCACGTTGGTGAATTCTTCATCTTTAGCAAATACAATCGGCTCGCCTCGACGTTGCGGGATTTCCACCGGAACTACTTCGTTGTCGAACTTACCTTCTGTCCAAGCTTTAGCAGAACGCTCGTAAGATTGGATAGCAAAAGCATCTTGTTCTTCTCTGGTAATACCATATTCTGAAGCGCACAAATCGGCACAAACACCCATAGCATTGTTGTCGTAAGCATCGGTTAAACCGTCTTTCTGCATACCGTCAACCATAGTGGTTGGACCGAATTTCACGCCGTTTCTCAAATGCACATAATGTGGAATCAAACTCATGTTTTCCATCCCGCCGGCCACAACGATTTCGGCATCACCGGTCATGATGGCTTGTGCACCTTGCATTACGGCTTTCATGCCGGAAGCACATACTTTATTTACAGTAGTAGTAGGAACAGTATTGGGCATCCCTGAGAAAATAGCGGCTTGAGTAGCAGGAGCCTGGCCAACGCCGGCTTGTACTACATTACCCATTAATACTTCATCTACTAAAGTTGGATCTAAATTGATTTTATTTAAGGCGCCTTTGATGGCAGCGGCACCTAATTGTGTGGCAGTCACAGTGGATAAACTTCCCATAAAACTTCCGATAGGAGTTCTCACAGCTGATACGATAACTACTTTTTTACTCATGATGTTTAGTTGTTTGTCTCTCGGAAAGTGTGAACTTTACCTAGAGTGTTTGCCTTGCAAATCTAAACTTTTATTGTAAAATAATGAATTGTAAGCCCAATAAATCTTTGTACGCAACGCTTTGCAAGAAATATCGATTTTGTAGTGCATTGATAGTGAAGTTATTTTGGAATAATTTACTTGAAATGCTAAAAAAAGAAATGAAATAGTTGTAAATTATAGAATGATAAATTACATTTGCAACCGCTTAAAGAAAATGTTCTTTTACAATATTGGAAATTATAGGAGAGGTGCCGGAGTGGTAACGGAGCAGATTGCTAATCTGTCGACGGGTAACCGTCGCCAGGGTTCGAGTCCCTGTCTCTCCGCTCTCGGGGTGTAGCGTAGCCCGGTCATCGCGCCTGGTTTGGGACCAGGAGGTCGCAGGTTCGAATCCTGCCACCCCGACAATTTTCAAGACATTTTTTTTGCATGGTCTCATAGCTCAGCTGGATAGAGCAACTGCCTTCTAAGCAGTAGGTCGAAGGTTCGAATCCTTCTGAGATCACGAATAAAACAAAAAACCAGAATAAAAATCCAAGTTTACTTGAGTTTTTATTCTGGTTTTTTGTTTTTCAAAGCGTAGCTTTGAAGGATGTTGCGCAGCAAAATCCTAATTTGTTTAGTTGACTAAAATCCAAGTTTACTTGAGTTTTTATTCTGGTTTTTTGTTTTTCAAAGCGTAGCTTTGAAGGATGTTGCGCAGCAAAATCCTAACTGCTAAACCCTTCAGAATTGCTCATTTTCTTCTTCTCTGAAAATAAAATCACAATTCCTGCATCTTTTTCGAATCTTTCCGGTCTTACTGATAGAAACATTAAAAATTTAATTATCATGAGAACAAAAAAATCAAATAATTGTGGATGTGCTAACGGCGGGACATGTAATTGTGTTAACTGTCAATGTACAAATTGTAGCTGTCAAAGTTGTAAATAAAAAGCAACCCAACCTCTAAAAGGGTTGGGTTTTATTTTGTATCTTTATTTACCAAAATCATTATGAAAACAACAAAAGACATACCAACATCATTGACTTCAGAAGAAGTTTGGAATAGCTATTCAACCGAAGTAAAGCGCTACATCAGAAGCAAAGTCAAAGATTCGGAAATGACTAATGATTTATTACAAGAAGTATTTATCAAGGTACATCTCAATCTGCAGAAAGTACAAAAAACAGAAAGTTTACGCTCTTGGATTTTTAGTATAGCTTACAATACGGTAATGAATCATTTTGCAAAACCTACCAACATGTCTTTGGATGGCAATTTGTCTGAAGAAGCTACCACTGACGAACACCACAGTCCGATGAGTTGTTTATTGCCAATGATTAAAAATTTGCCGGAATTGTATCGGGAACCCTTAATCCAAAGTGAAATTAACGGAAAAAAACAGGCAGAAGTGGCTGAAATTCTTAAGATGACATTACCGGCTGTAAAATCTCGTATACAAAGAGGAAGAAGATTGTTGCAGCAGGGTTTTATGGAATGTTGCCATTATCGGTTAAATGACAAAGGCTTTTTAGTAGGCGAGCATCAGGAAAAAGAGGATTGTCGAATTTGTGGAAAATATTAGTTATTGGACTTCTTTTCCTTTATAATAATTCACCAATAAATCCACAAATTTACTATAGCTGTCAATGCCTTCTTCTTGTTGGTTTGACTTTAAATATTGGTCGTAAAAAGCATGAAAAGCCTTGTCAATAAAAGTATCGTATTGTTGCCAAAAGGTTTCGCTTTCTTGGTAATTTTTAATGATACCCGGATTGATTTTTACCTTTAATCGGTCGAATTCTTTTTCGTTTTTCATTCCTATGTTCGACATACAGTAACGTAAAGCATTGGATAAAGCCGAGTACTGAAAATACAAATCTTCGTTTTTAACGCCGGCTAAAAAACCAATGAAGTTGCATTCGCTTTCGCTACCAAAACCAATTTGATGCGCCATTTCGTGGCAAACTACATTCGGAAAACCATACATCGGTAGTTTGTCGTTAACTTGAGCTTCGTTGGTAAACGGATTCAAGTAGCCGCCAAATCCCATGTAAGTTAAGGGTAAACTCAAAAGCGATTTTTTTTGGCTTGGGATTTTATATTCAAAATAGGCGTGTTCTTTCGCCAGTTGATCGTAACCGTTTTGGGTCAGTTTAAAAATGCTGTCCTGAGAATAAGGATTTATTACCTTTTTCAGACTGTCTTTGGTGATGGCTATGTGAACAGCATTAGTTTGGGTAATCAATTTTTCTGTGAACAACACCAATTCTTGTTCGGTGTATTCTCTTTTGATTTTCATTTTTTCAAACAACGGCACTCTATAGTAATTGAATGCCCATAGCAAATGAAATAAAAAGTAGGCTACCGACACAAAACTCAATATCGACCAAACCTTGACTTTCCATTGTATTTTCCGATTTTTATACAGCCAGTATAACGCATAAAACCCCACAAAAGTGTAAACGATATCGCCTACAGAAAAAGGAATACTGCCTAATATCCATCGCGAACATTTTGATAGCCATAGGTATAACCCATTGCTGTAAAAACGTTCTACTGATTCCGGAAAAAAGGCTAATATTTTCAGTAGTACCAGCTGAATCAACAAAAACAAAGGAAGTATATATTTACGTTTCAAAGTATCTTTTTAAAATGTAAATATAATCACAATTCAATTTCTAAAGTAGTTAAACTTTGTAACTTTGCGGTACTGAGTCGCTGAGTGACTGAGTCGCTGAGTAACTAAGTTATTATGTGGCTTATAACGAGGCTAAAAAGCTCAGTAACTCAGAACCTCAGTAACTTAGAAACTTAAAAAATGAGCCAAGACATCAGAAACCTGGAACCCAAAGTCCTTTGGAACAAGTTTGCCGACTTAAATGCGGTACCGCGTCCGTCTAAAAAAGAAGAGCGCGTCATAGAATTCATGAAAAATTTCGGAAACAGTTTAGGATTGGAAACTTTTGAAGATGATATCCGAAATGTCATTATCCGTAAACCGGCTACTCCTGGGATGGAAAACCGTAAACCTATCGTATTGCAAGGGCACTTAGATATGGTACATCAAAAAAATAATGATACCGAATTCGACTTCTTAACCCAAGGCATCGATATGTATGTAGATGGCGATTGGGTACGCGCTAAAGGAACTACTCTGGGCGCTGATAATGGATTAGGTGTAGCTGCGATTATGGCTGTTTTAGAAAGCAAAGATATTCCGCATCCTGCTATTGACGCCTTGTTTACCATAGATGAAGAAACCGGAATGACCGGTGCTTTGAACTTAAAAGGTGGGATTTTACAAGGGGAAATTCTACTGAATTTAGATACAGAAGAAGACGATGAAATCGACATCGGTTGTGCCGGTGGTATCGACGTAACGGCTACCAGAACTTACCATGAGGAAGAAACTCCGGAAGGTTCTGTGGGTTACACCATTACCGTAAAAGGCTTGAATGGCGGTCACTCGGGTATGGACATTAACAAAGGATTGGGGAATGCCAATAAAATCATGAACCGTTTGTTGTTTGACGGATTTGAAAACTTCGGGTTGCAAATCGCTGAAATCAATGGCGGTAGTTTGCGCAATGCGATTCCGCGTGAAAGTGTTGCCAAAGTAATTGTAGCCGGTATGTACGACGAGGCTTTTGTGTTTGATATGCAGGAAATTATCAATGATATTAAAACCGAATTCAAAACGACAGAACCCAACTTAACCATCGAAATTGTAAAAAGCGATTTACCGGCGAAAGTAATGGATTTAGGTGTGCAAGAAGGTTTGTTGCGTTCGATTTATGCTGCTCATAACGGCGTATATCGTATGAGTGCCGATATGGCTGATTTGGTGGAAACGTCTAACAACATTGCCAGAGTAGTGGTGAAAGACGGACAAATTTCGATTCAGAATTTGACTCGTTCCTCAGTAGAAAGTTCTAAAATGGATTTGGCCAATGGCTTGCGTTCAGCATACGAATTGTTTGGTTGCGAAGTAGAATTCGGCGGCAGCTATCCGGGTTGGACACCGAATGTTAATTCGGAAATCTTAAAAGTTTTAGTCGACATTTACGAAAAACAAAACGGCAGTAAACCCAATGTAGTGGCTTGTCACGCCGGATTAGAATGCGGTATTTTAGGGACTAACTACCCTGGAATGGATATGATTTCTTTCGGGCCAACCATACACGGTGCTCACAGTCCGGATGAAAGAGCTTCGATTAAATCGTCTCAAAAATTTTGGAAGTTTTTCTTGGAAATTTTAGCAAACATTCCTGTGAAAAATTAGATTGTTAGAATCTTAGAATATTAGATTATTAGCAACCCGTTCCATACTGAACGGGTTTCTTAATTTATCATTTTTCGAAATTCACTAGGCGTCATACCGATTTGTTTTTTAAACAACCTGATGAAGTAAGAATAATTCTCAAACCCCAAATTATCAGCAACTTGATTAATCGTTTTTGAAGCGTCAATTAATAGCCTTTTGGCCTCCAAAATTATTCTTTTGGCAATCAGCTCAGTTACGGTTTGGTTCAGTATGTTTTTGCAAATTCGATTGAGGTGTTTGAGTGTAATATTCATTTTTTCGGCATAAAAAGAAGGCGCTTTTTCGGTAGTAAAGTATTGCTCCAAAAGTTGCTCGAAATGCTGAATTTTATAATTGTACGAATGTGAGGTATGATTGGATTCTGCTAAGTATTTTCCGGAAATCTCAATGTGAATGCAATCCAGTAAATTCAGTAGTTTGTCTTGTTTATTAGAATTTGCGCTTTGACTTTCCTGAATTATCAGGTCGAAATACGGTAGTAGCGTTTGCAATTCTTCTTTTTCAAAAACTATAGCAGGTTGGTTTCTAACCGATTGATAAAAGGGATAATCCTCTATTTTTTTCTGTGCAAAATAGATATTATACACTTCTTGCGAGTAAAAGAAGATATAGCCATCAATATCCTCGGAAAGTTCCCAATGGTGTATTTGTCCCGGTTGTAGTACAAATAAGCTGCCCGGTTTTATGGCGTAATTGGTAAAATCAATTGCATGATTTCCGCTGCCATTGGTGAATAAAACCAAAAGATAAAAGTTATGTCGATGCGGTTTTTCAATAAAACTGTGCGCTTTTAAATGATTTTTAAAAGTGTTGATGTACAGCTCTTTCTTCCCGAAATTGGCTTTGAAATTATCTATATTGTAAACCGGATTTTTTTTCAAATGTCTTAATTGTGCTATTATTAGCGAAGATACTAAACTATTGATGATGGCAAACTATTTATCTTTGCCAAAAATTGTATCATGCTACAAAGTCTCTATCATATTTTTCGCAACGAATGTCCCAATTGCCACAAAGGCAAAGTGTTTGCCGACAAAAGTTTTTTCTTCAGTTTGGGTTTCCCGAAGATGAACGAATACTGCAGTCATTGTAACACTAAATTTGAAAAAGAACCGGGTTATTTTTTCGGCGCTATGTTTGTGAATTACGGTTTAACCGTAGGACAAGGAATTATTACGTACGCTATTGCGAGTCCGTTTTTTGAGAAAACCTTCGATTTGAGAATCATTCCGATTATTGCCACTGTAATTGTTTTGCTCAGTTGTTTTAATATCCGATTGTCGCGGATGATTTGGATTTATCTGTTCAAAAATTATTCGCGTTAGACACCGCTTTTATTGCGCTTGCCGTACCAAATTAAAAAACCGGTCACGGGTAAACTCGCAATCAACAAACTAATCAAAAAGGCAAAAACTTTTCCGGGTAAACCCAATATAGCTCCGGTATGAATGTCATAGTTCATTCGGATGAGTTTATCGGAAGCTGTAGCGTTCGCTAACTTTCCGTAAATGTGTTTCACCTCTTTTTCTTTTAAAGTATATTGATCAAAATAACGATAGTCGGTTTTCCAATAAGTGCCTTTGTCTAAGTTCGCGTTGGCAGCTATCGAGCTCGAATCGGTTTCGGGCGGATGCACTTCAATTGATTGGGCATCGGGATAGTCTTTTTGCATCATGAACCACACTTTATCCAGCGGTTTCTTAATGTCAGAAACTGAGATTTCTTTTTGAGATATCGGATCTTCATAGACCAATGATTTTTCGCCGCCGATTAAAGTATAATAGCTGTAAGCAAACCACGGAAATCCCCAAACTAATCCTGTAATGGCAAAGATTAAAGCGATAGCCATTACGTAAAATCCGGTAATATTGTGCAAATCATAGTTTTTGCGCTTCCATTTTATCCCTTCTTTCCAGCGAAACCAAAAGCGTTGTTTGGCTGCCTTTTTATTTTTAGGATACCAAAGTATCAATCCGGTAATCAGCATTAACAGAAAGATTAAGGTTGCGGAAGCAATAACCGTTTGCCCGATTTCATGCGGCAACCAAAGGTAAAAATGACCGTCCAAAACCCAACGGAAAAAGCCCGAATACATATCGGCGACTTCCAAAATTTCTCCGGTGTACGGATTGAGGTAAATGATGTGGTAATAATCGTTTTGTTTGTTTTGGTCGTCGTGACTGAAAAAAATGGCTTCTGCCGACTGACTTTGACCATTGTATTTGATGGCGTGGAGCGATTGCTGCGGCAATTCGGCACGGGCTATTTTTTCTAATTCTGAAGGTAGGAGGAAAGCTTTGTTTTGCTTTTCCACAAAGCGATAGGTTTCGGTGATGTTCTGAATTTCTTCCTGAAAGGCATACAAACAACCGGTTATGGCGACAATAAAAACGATACTGCCCGATGCCAATCCCAACCAAAGATGGATATTTCTGATGATTTTTTTAAAGCCTACTTTTTTCATTGACTAAGATTAAAAACTCCTCACCGAAATGAGGAGTTCCATTAAACAAACAAAAACCAAATTTTAATCAGGATTAAAATTTATACGTTAATCCGGCGGTTAAACTTCGCAAACGTTGAGGCGTAACGGTTGACCAACCGGTATAATATTTTTCGTTGAACAAATTGTTCACTTTTAAAGTAATGTTGAACTTGTCATTGTTATAGGATAAAGCCGAGTTCAAAATAGTGTAATCCGGCAAGGCAAAAGTCCCGATATTGGCTCTGTTTAAGGTTTTGTGCTCGCTCGCATGATTTCCGCCGATACCCAAACCGAAACCTTTCAATTTTCCTTCGGTAAAGAAGTAATTCGCCCACAAATTCACTAAAGTTTTCGGACCGGCTTCTTCCGGACGCAAGCCTAAATAGCCGCTATCGGTATTGTCTTTGGTCACTTCGCTGTCATTGTAACTGTAGCCACCGATGATGTTGAAACCTTTAATCGGATTTACCGTTACACTTAATTCAACGCCTTTGCTTTCTACTTCGCCACCTTGTACAGAAGCGTTCGGGTTGGTAGCATCGGCCATTAATCGATTTTTTACATTGATATCATAATAGCTCAAGGAAGCCGAAATGATGTCTTTGTACAAATTAGTTTTCAAACCGAATTCGTATTGGTTGGCTTGTTCCGGATCGAAAGTGGTGGCTACGGTATTGGTTGGTCCGTCTGCTCTTTGTCCGGGTTCAATATTTTTAAAACCATTCATATAATTTCCGAAAACCGAAACTTTATTTTCAATAATTTGGTATACGGCTCCGAATTTTGGTGAAACCGCAATCTGACTTTTGACTTCTTCAGCGGCGTAAGCCGATGTTTTTCCTCTGAATTCATCCACACGCAAACTCGCCATCACCGATAGTTTATTGGTAATATTGATGACATCTGATACATAAGCACTCACCACTTGCGATTCGGTATCCGAATTGGGTTCGAAAGTACCGGCTAATAAGTTATCGATACCGGCTTGGGTTAAATTGGCTGCACCCGAATCGGTTTGGTTTACCAAAGAAATCGTTCCGGCGCCCACCCAGTTATTACTGGCGTTTAGAATATTTTGGGCGTAATAATCGATACCGATAACCATGCGGTTTCTGAGGTTACCGATTTTGAAATCGCCGATAAAGTTTTGTTGGATATCGGTGGCAAGGGTTTGTCCGTTTCGTTTAGAGATAAAACGCGTAAACTCGTCGCCATTAGCTGAATCCCACAAATAGGAGTAATAGCCATTGGTTTTGCTGTTGCTTCTGGATAAAACGGTTTGTGAAGTCCAGTAGTCCGACAATTTGTAAAGCATTTGCGCTTGTAAATTGAAGGTCGGATTGCTGATGGTTAGCTCGTTTGAAGTGTATGATTTTTTATAATTCTGTTCAAATAAGTCGATAGAATTGAATGATAAAGGCGAATAACGACTCAAGAAAATCATGGGTGCATTGGCCGAAGTTCTGTTGGTGAATTCGGTATTAATTAAAAATGATAACTTATCGTTTACTTTATAACTTAGGGATGGCGCTACGAAAATGGATTTAGAAAATCCGGCATCTTGAAATGAGTTTTCGTTTTGGTAAGCCGAAGTAATGCGTACCGCAACGTCTTTATTCAGCGGCACATTGACATCGGCTGTGATGCGATCCATACCGTAAGTACCGGCATTGTATCCTATTTCACCACTGAAGTTTTGGTGTGGTTTTTTCGTTACGATGTTGATTAAACCGCCGTATGAAATTAAACTGCTGCCAAACAAGGTTCCTGAAGGCCCTTTGATGACTTCAATATTGTCGACATTAATCGGGTCGATGCTTCCGTTATTGATGCCCGGTAATCCGTTCACCATAGTTGGCTGTACCGAAAATCCTCTCATGGTATAAAACTCGGCACCATCGCCGCCACGACCGGTAGATTCCCATAGACGCGTTACTCCGGTAGCGTTTTTCAAGGCGTCGTTAAAGTTGGTTACTACTTGTTCTTTCAGTAATTCGCTCGTAACTGTATTGTACACTTGCGGATTCTCGATGTTGTTGAGTGGCATTTTGGAGACTGTAGTACTTTTTTCTCGTTTGTACTTGTATTTGTTGTTGTTGATTTCAACTTCTTTTAAAGCATTGATGGTATCTTTTTTGGTTTCTTGTCCAAAAGCTGTCATCGACACTAAAAAAGCAGTAGCTAGGGTTGCTATAGTTCTCATTCTTATTTAGATTAAATTAAAATAATATTGCAAATCTATAAAGATGAAAATAAATAACAAAACTTATTTAGACTAAATATAAATAATATTTTTTACCGAATTGATTTACTTACGTTTAGATATAAAAAAATCCCGCGGGTTAGGCGAGATTTGATGAGATTTATTAAGAATTATTGGGTTATTTCTTTTGCATCGGATAACTTTCGGTACTTGGTTTGCCTTGTTGTTTTCCGGAAATGGTGGCCACTAATGACTTTTCATTGATTTTTTTATACACAATTTTTTGAGGATAATCGTGTTTTGGGTTTTCGAACGCAAAGATGTTTTCCGCTTCTGAAGTGAGTTTAAAATCAACTGCTTCGTCGTTGTTTTGTCCCTTTACAGTTGGGCGATACACCAAGTCATCATTAACTTGGGTCAACACTATACTTTCGTTGTGTACCGTGTCTTTTTTATTGATGATAAAATAGGTTTGACCCGAAAAAGTACTGTCATTGGTTTTGATCCAGGTTTCGGTTAAATAACCTTCCGGAGTCGTATTTTCCCATTGGCCAATAAGCCAATTCATTTTTTCGAGTTTCTCAAATTTTTTGTCGGATTTGTTTTGGCAACTCACCAATAGGGTTAAAGAGGCTATCAATAAAAATGGTTTTATAACTTTCATTCGTTTTTTCTTTAGGGTATAAAAGTAATTAAAATGCATTTAAACCAACAGAAAATAAATTTAAACCGGACTAGTTTTTATCGTCATAACTGGGAAAAAAGGGAATTTTATTCCTAATAGCATTGAAACGCTTATCTGTAGGATACCTTCTGTTTGAAGTGATGTTGTTAAAAAATAAAGCCACAAATATCAGAATTAAAGTACCTATGAATACCGGTGATAATACATACCAATAGCCCAAGTTTTTAAGTTCAGCCGAACCGGTTACTGCAATCAGGGCTGTAGCACCACCGGGCGGATGTAATGTTTTGGTGATTTGCATCATAACAATGGATAACGACACTGCTAAAGGCGCTGTAATCCACAAAATGTCGGGGGCTAATTTTTGTACAGTTACTCCAATAAGAGCCGAAACTAAATGACCGCCAATCAAATTGCGCGGTTGAGCCAGCGGACTGTTTATTAAGCCATAAACCAAAACACTTGAGGCGCCAAAAGAACCAATCAGATAAACAACATCACTGTCGGGTAAGGTTTGGGATTGCAAATAAGCAATGATACCAATTCCGATAAACGAACCGATAAAAGCCCAAAAATGTTCTTTGGCATCTATTAGTGTTTCTCGGTACAGAATATAACGTGTTTTTCGATAACTTCTTCTAATCTTTTTTATCGGCATAACTTTTACTATTGAGTAGCGGAATAATTATAAACAGTGTAAGGAAAAACCATCTTGGCCGCGTATTTTGCTACAAAACAAACCAGCAATAAGGGAAAAAACAAGGTGTAATCAGCAATCATGCCGCACACCAAAAATAAAGCCGTAAAAGGCGCATGGATACTGGCACTCAGTACAGCAGCCATTCCCAAAATCACAAAATTAATCACAATGACATCAGTAGCGAAAAAAGTGTTCAAAAGGGTTGCGGTTAAAAATCCCAAAAAGGCACCTATAAATAAACTAGGTGCAAATACGCCGCCGTCGCCTCCGGCCACTAATGTGGCTGATGTAATTAACGGTTTTAAAAGGATAATGCCAATTAATGTTAGTGTCGAAGTAATGACCTGACCGGATTCTGAAAAAATTGATTCTATCGCATGATAACCATCGCCATACAATTCCGGATAAAGTATTAAACAGATACTGAGTATAACACCGCCGAAAAGTATTTTTTGCCAATGCGATTGTTGACGGAATAGCGATTTAAAAAACAATACCGATTTGGTTAAATACACCGAATGCAAACCGGACAATAATCCCAATACAATAAAATACGGAATCGCTTTCAAATGCCAAGTGGTGATGGCTACGTGAAATAAAGGTTTTTCATCTAGTACCGATAAAATAGCCAAGGCAACCATCAACGCAATTCCATTTGTTATAATGAAAACCCGATTGATCTTTTTGGTAATCACTTCCGCAGAAAATATGAGGCCGGCTATCGGACTGCCGAAAAGAATCGTAATACCGGCGGTAATTCCGGCACAAATCAGTTCGGTTTTGTATCGGCTTAAAACTTTTTCTTTGCGTTGGGCCGTATTGCCAATCGCAGCCGTGGCTACGACCGTAGAAACTTCGATTCCTGTAGAACCACCAAAGGCTACCGTCAACAAACCATTAATAAAATGAGAAGGGATTTTATACAACGGTAAATTTTTGGATTTTGACTGGGTAACATCAAAAATTTCAGTAATGCCTTTATTAGCTTTTTGCTTAAACAAATACTGACGTAGGAAATAGATAAGCGTCAGACCGATAGTTGGAAAGAATAACAAGTATATCCAATTTCTCTCCGCTTTCAAAAAGAAGGCTTTTTCAAAATACTCGGTAGATTGTTTTAAGGAAATCGCTAAAAAGGAAGAGAGCAATCCAATTAAAAGGGTAGCTATTAATAGTTTGCTGATGATAATTAGGGTAAAGTTTGCTTTGGTTTTTGAAAATGAATTCATCCGAAAAAGTGTATTTTACAAAGTTAACTAAGCACAAGGACAATTTCTGTAACCGTAGTCTTAAGACTATCCTAAAAATCGAAATAGTAAAAGAAAATAATCAAACGGTTTTTACTATTTTTGCACTCCAAAATAGAAAGACAATCCAATGTTAGAAAGATTACAATATGTAAAACAGCGCTTCGACGAGATTTCGGATTTGATTATTCAGCCCGATGTAATTGCCGATCAAAAGCGTTACGTACAGTTAAATCAGGAATACAAAACCTTGAAAGCCCTTATGGACAAACGTGAGGAGCTGATCAACGTGACCGGAAATATCGAAGAAGCCAACGAAATTATAGCCGATGGCTCGGATGCCGAAATGGTGGAAATGGCCAAAATGCAGTTGGACGAAGCCAAAGAGCGTTTGCCGCAATTGGAAGAAGAAATCAAGTTTATGTTGATTCCGAAAGATCCGGAAGATGCTAAGAACGTGATGGTGGAAATCCGTGCCGGTACCGGTGGTGATGAAGCTTCCATTTTTGCCGGTGACTTGTACCGTATGTACACCAAATATTGTGAAGGTCGTGGCTGGAGAACTTCGGTAGTCGACATGAACGAAGGAACATCAGGTGGTTTCAAAGAGGTAATTTTTGAAGTGACCGGAGAAGATGTTTACGGTACTTTAAAATTCGAAGCCGGTGTTCACCGTGTGCAACGCGTACCGCAAACGGAAACCCAAGGAAGAGTGCATACTTCAGCAGCCACAGTTATGGTGTTGCCGGAAGCCGAAGAATTCGATGTGCAAATCGACATGAACGATGTGCGAATCGACTTTTTCTGTTCCTCGGGACCGGGCGGACAATCGGTAAATACTACCAAATCGGCTGTGCGTATGACGCACATTCCTACCGGATTGGTAGCCCAATGTCAAGACGAAAAATCACAACATAAAAACAAAGACAAAGCTTTAACCGTATTGCGTTCGCGTTTGTACGAAATGGAATTGGCTAAAAAGCAAGAGGAAGATGCTAAAAAGCGTAATTCTCAGGTGAGTAGTGGCGACCGTTCGGCTAAAATTCGCACCTACAATTATGCGCAAGGCAGAATTACGGACCACCGAATCGGATTGAGTATTTTCGACCTAGACGGTTTTATGAACGGTAACCTTCAAAAAATGATTGACGAGTTACAGTTGGTAGCCAACACCGAAAAGTTAAAAGAAAGCGAAGTTTTCTAAGATACCGGGCCTCATTCATTGAGGCTTTTTTTATGTCGGAAGCGAATGGCTCGGGCTTTATCCGGAATGGCAGTTCCCGCTGTCCGCGCTACAAGGTAGCTGCTCCCATCGGGGCTAAAGAGGGAACTATCGGAGGGCTTGGGTGATTTTTTACAACCAACATTGCAAAAACTTTGCGAACTTTACGCACAAACAAACCATAATGACTACAACACAACTTATCCAACAAATTCAAAACAAAAAGTCCTTTCTCTGTATAGGTTTGGACGTCGATTTGCAAAAAATACCATCGCACTTATTAACGCTGGAAGATCCGATTTTCGAATTCAACAAAGCCATCATCGACGCAACGCATGACTTATGCGTTTCCTATAAACCCAATATGGCTTTCTATGAAGCCCACGGATTAAAAGGCTGGACATCGCTCCAAAAAACCATCAACTATATCAACGAAAACTATCCTGAAATCTTCACCATAGCTGATGCCAAACGCGGTGATATAGGGAATACCTCTACCATGTACGCCAAAGCCTTTTTGGAAGACTTAAACTTCGACAGCGTTACGGTTGCACCTTACATGGGCAAAGACAGTGTAGAACCTTTTTTGGCTTTCGAAAACAAACACACCATATTGTTAGCGCTGACTTCCAACGAAGGCGCTTTCGATTTTCAAACGCAAAATGTAAACCACGAAGCGTTGTACCAAAAGGTCATCAAAACCTCAAAAACTTGGAAAAACAGTCAGAATTTGATGTATGTAGTTGGCGCCACCAAAGCCGAATATTTTGCCGATATCCGAAAAATTGTACCCGATAGTTTTCTGTTGGTTCCGGGTGTAGGCGCGCAAGGCGGTAGTCTTTCAGAAGTTTGCAAATACGGCATGAACGAAGCCGTAGGTTTATTAATCAACTCCTCCAGAGCTATAATTTACGCTTCTAATGGACTCGATTTCGCCGAAAAGGCTAGGGAAGAAGCATTGCTATTGCAACAGGAAATGGAGGGAATTTTAAAAATTAATTTATGACCAAACGCGATTTATTTAGAATCTTAATTAAGGCATTCGGACTCTACTCCGGAATTTTAACCATTTTTACAGTCATACCTTCCAATACAGTTAATTTAGTGTATCAGTTTGATACTCTTTTATTGTTGGTAATATTGAGTGCCGTTTTGGTTTCATTGGGTCTATTTATCACTTTGATTTTTAAAACAGATGCTATTATACGGCTTTTTAAGCTCGACACTGGTTTTGACGATGAGAAGATTGATTTAGGAAGCCTTACTAATGAGAGTATTTTGAAGTTGGCTGTTGTAATTATTGGCGGGTTTCTTATTATAGATAATGTCCCCGATGTGCTTTATTACACTGTGGCTGAATTCAGAAATAGGGTTAATCAATTCGAGAATACCGCTTTTTCTGTTAATTATGTGAATTGGATTATCAGTGTGATTAACGTTGTTATCGGGTTGCTGTTTGTTAGCAACTATAAAAAAGTAGCTCTTTTTTTAAATAAGGATTAGCACTGTTCATGACCGAAAAGACTCTTACCGATCAAATAGGAAATTCTCATACTTTCAAAAGCACGCCCAAGCGTATTGTTTCGTTGGTGCCTTCTTTAACGGAGTTGTTGTTCGATTTAGGATTAGAAGAACAAATTGTTGGGATTACCAAATTCTGTGTGCATCCGTTTCATTTCAAATCGACCAAAAAAATCATTGGCGGGACTAAAAATGTCCATGTTGAAAAAATACGTTTGTTGCAACCGGATATCATTATCGCTAATAAAGAAGAAAACACCCTCGAGATAGTGGCACAATTGGCTGAAATTTGTCCTGTTTGGGTTACCAATATCATCACTTTGGAAGATAATTACCAAATGATAACCGACTTCGGACAGTTGTTCAACAAAAGAACCGAAGCGCAGAAATGGAACGATAAAATTCAGTTTGTACAGCGTGATTTTGAGCACTTCATTCAAGGCCAACCTACATACAAAGCGGCTTACTTTATTTGGGCGAATCCTTATATGGTAGCCGGTGGCGATACCTTTATCAACGAAATGTTGCGTCTCAATAAATTCCAAAACATCTACGAAAACAATCCTAATGTTACAGGTAGATATCCTGAGGTTGAAATCAAGAAAATCCGTTTACAAGGCGATCCCGATTTGGTCTTGTTGTCTTCGGAACCGTTTCCTTTTAAAGATGAACACGCCTTTGAATTAGGCCGATTTACGCATCACGCCAAAACTTTTTTTGTGGATGGCGAAATGTTCTCTTGGTATGGCAGTCGCTTGGTCAAAGCCTTTACCTACTTCAAAAAACTACGTGATAAATTAGCATAAAAAAAGCCGATGCTTTCCCAAGCACCGGCATTTTTTAACTAACCTAACCAAATAATAAAAAAACCAATTTTATTACACTACAAAGATAAGTCTCGATTTCAAGTCCTTGTGTTAAGGTTTTGTTATTCTTATGTTATTGATTTCTAAAAAATTAAGGTTTTTTGTCTTGTAACGCAAATACTTTCTTCAATAATGGAGAAGTTCTGGCACTCAATTGCGTTCTAATGTCTTTCTCTTCCAGGGCAATCATTGTAAACACGCCTTGTAGGGCTTTGTTAGTCGTGTAATCTGTCAGATCGGGATTAATCTTGGTAACCAACGGAATACTGTTATACTTTTTGATGATGTTAGCCCAAACTTTATCGGCACCAACTTTGGCTAACGAACTTTGAATCACCGGACTGAATTTGGCATACAGCGGATTAGTCGTAGAGGACTGTAAATAAGTGGTAGCCGCATTTTCATTGCCCATTAAAATATTTTTGGCATCGGTAAAGCTCATGTTTTTAACAGCGTCTACAAATATCGGAGTTGATTCTTTTACGGCTTCTTCAGCGGCGCGATTCAATAGTAAAATGCCTTCATCGGCCAAATTACTCATGCCCATTTTGCGGAGTGTTTTATCTACTTTTTGTAATTCTTCCGGTAGTAAAATTTTAACCAATTCGTTTTTGTAAAAACCGTCGGTTGCGGTTAACTTGCTGACTTGCTTTTCAATGCCTTTATTCAAAGCTTCTTTCAACCCTTTGGAAATATCGGTGGACGTGAGCGAACCTAAACTTTGTGAACTTTTAGTAGGTACCTTTTTTTTGAAATCGTCTAAAATTTTAATTTGGGAAATTCCTAAAAACGGAACGAGTAGGAGTAGCGCAACTTTTGTTTTCATAAGCAGTTTCTTTTTTTCAAAAGTAAGCAATCTTCGTGCCGAAAAATGGCAAATAAATGTTAATTCAACGTTTCTGGATTTGTCGCATTTAGGCTTTTTATTTTTCCGATTTTAAATGGGAAATTTTTAATAATTCTGTAAATTGCACCCTCAAAACAGACACTTATTTAACAATGGTTCAAGAACAGCCCTATATTCCTAAAAATAAAGTAAGAATTGTTACTGCAGCTTCCCTTTTCGATGGTCATGATGCGGCCATCAACATTATGCGTCGTATTATCCAAGCCACCGGTGTAGAAGTAATACATTTAGGACACGATCGAAGTGTAGAAGAAGTGGTAAATACTGCCATTCAGGAAGATGCCAATGCGATTGCAATGACTTCCTACCAAGGTGGTCACAATGAGTACTTTAAATACATGTACGATTTGTTGAAAGAAAAAGGCGCCGGACACATCAAAATTTTTGGTGGTGGCGGAGGCGTAATTTTGCCTTCGGAAATTTCAGAATTGCACGAATACGGCATTACTCGAATCTATTCACCGGATGACGGCCGCGCTATGGGCTTACAAGGCATGATTAACGATTTGGTAAAACAAGCTGATTTTCCGGTAGGTAACGAACTCAACGGCGAAATCAATCATTTGGAAGAGAAGAATCCAACGGCAATTGCCCGTGTAATTTCTTCGGCAGAAAATTTCCCTGAAGTTGCAAAGGAAACTTTGGATGCTATTCATAAGAAAAACGAGACGACTCATATTCCTGTTCTCGGAATTACCGGAACCGGTGGTGCCGGAAAATCGTCTTTGGTAGATGAATTGGTGCGTCGATTTTTAATCGACTTCCCGGAAAAAACCATCGGATTGATTTCAGTTGATCCGTCAAAAAGAAAAACCGGAGGTGCTTTGTTGGGCGACAGAATTCGAATGAATGCCATCAACAATCCAAGAGTTTATATGCGTTCATTGGCAACACGCCAGTCGAATTTGGCCTTGTCTAAATATGTAAACGAAGCCATTCAAGTATTAAAAGCTGCGAAATACGATATCATCATTCTCGAAACTTCCGGAATTGGACAAAGTGATACCGAGATTTTAGAGCATTCGGATGTGTCTTTGTATGTAATGACACCGGAGTTTGGTGCTGCAACCCAATTGGAGAAAATCGATATGTTGGATTTTGCCGATTTGGTGGCGATTAACAAATTCGACAAACGCGGTGCTTTAGATGCGATTCGCGATGTAAAAAAACAATACCAACGCAATCATAATTTGTGGGATGTGAATCCGGATGATATGCCGGTTATCGGAACCATTGCTTCCCAGTTTAATGATCCGGGCATGAATACACTCTACAAAAAAATCATGGACAAGATTGTAGAGAAAACGGGAGCCGATTTACAATCGACTTTCGAAATCACTCGCGAAATGAGTGAAAAGATATTCGTCATTCCGCCACACAGAACAAGATATTTATCTGAGATAGCCGAGAACAATCGCAAGTACGACGAAACGGTTTTAACGCAAGTGGAAGTGGCTCAAAAGCTCTATGGCATTTACAAAACCATTGAAAGTGTGGCCAAAAAGCAACCGCAAATTGACAAGTCGGGAATTGAAGTTAACAGCTTGAATTTCAATGAATATAATAAAGAGTTTCTAAACTTATTGTTGAAAGAATTCGACCGCGTTAAAATGAACTTAGATCCGTTCAACTGGGAAATCATCCACACATGGAATGACAAAGTCAACAAATACAAAAATCCGGTTTACAGCTTTAAAGTACGCGACAAAGAAATCAAAATTCAAACGCATACTGAAAGCTTATCACATTCTCAAATCCCTAAAGTAGCTTTGCCAAAATACCAAGCCTGGGGCGATATTTTAAAATGGAACTTACAAGAAAACGTGCCGGGAGAATTCCCGTTCGCTTCCGGTTTGTATCCGTTTAAAAGAGAAGGCGAAGATCCAACGCGTATGTTTGCCGGAGAAGGCGGACCGGAAAGAACCAACCGTCGTTTTCACTATGTGTCATTAGGTATGCCGGCCAAGCGTTTGTCAACGGCTTTTGATTCGGTTACCTTGTACGGAAACGATCCGGATTTGCGTCCGGATATTTACGGTAAAATAGGTAATGCCGGTGTTTCTATTTGTTGTTTGGACGACGCTAAGAAATTGTATTCCGGTTTCGATTTGAGTCACCCAATGACCTCGGTGTCTATGACCATTAACGGTCCGGCGCCAATGTTATTAGGATTCTTCATGAATGCGGCCATCGACCAAAACTGTGAAAAATATATTATTGAAAATAACCTTCAAGTAGAAGTAGAAGAGAAAATCAACGAAATCTACAAGAAAAAAGGGTTACCAAGACCAAGATATAACGGCGAATTACCACAAGGAAATAATGGTTTAGGCTTGATGTTGTTAGGCGTAACCGGTGACCAAGTGTTGCCAAAAGAAGTGTATGACGACATTAAAATCAAGACTTTGACGCAAGTCCGCGGTACTGTTCAAGCCGATATTTTAAAAGAAGACCAAGCGCAAAACACTTGTATTTTCTCTACCGAGTTTGCACTGCGTTTGATGGGGGATGTTCAGGAATACTTTATCCAAAAGAATGTCCGCAATTTCTATTCAGTTTCGATTTCCGGTTACCATATAGCCGAAGCGGGAGCCAACCCAATTACGCAATTAGCGTTTACGTTGGCGAATGGTTTCACTTATGTGGAATATTATTTAAGTCGCGGCATGAACATTAACGATTTCGGTCCGAACCTGTCGTTCTTCTTCTCGAACGGTATTGATCCGGAATACGCCGTGATTGGTCGTGTAGCCCGTAAAATTTGGGCGAAAGCCATGAAAAATAAATATGGCGCCAACGAAAGAGCGCAAATGTTGAAATACCACATTCAAACGTCCGGCCGTTCGTTACACGCTCAGGAAATTGACTTTAACGATATTCGTACCACGTTACAAGCCTTGTATGCGATTTATGACAATTGTAATTCCTTGCACACGAATGCTTACGACGAAGCCATTACCACGCCAACTGAAGAATCAGTGCGCAGAGCGATGGCGATTCAGTTGATTATCAATAAGGAATTAGGATTGGCTAAGAATGAAAATCCAATTCAAGGTTCGTTCATTATTGAAGAATTGACTGATTTGGTGGAAGAAGCTGTATTACAGGAATTCGACCGCATTACAGAACGCGGTGGCGTTTTAGGCGCTATGGAAACCATGTACCAAAGAAGTAAAATTCAGGAAGAAAGTTTGTACTACGAAACCTTGAAACATACGGGTGAATTTCCAATCATCGGTGTGAATACTTTCCTCAGTTCCAAAGGATCGCCAACGGTAATTCCGGCTGAAGTTATTCGCGCTACGGAAGAAGAAAAGCAATTCCAAATAGCCACGTTGCATAACCTTAAGCTAGCAAACGCCAGCAAAGAAGAAGAGCAAATCATCGGGTTGCAAGAAGCGGCGATTAACAATAAAAATTTGTTTGAAAAATTAATGGAAGCCACGAAGTATTGTTCGTTAGGACAAATTACTTCCGCTTTGTTTGAAGTTGGTGGTCAGTACCGACGTAATATGTAAGCTGAACTACAATTATAAAATGATAAAACCTCACTATTAGTGAGGTTTTTATTTATCATCCGGATTTTGATTAAATTTTCGCACCATCGATTTCAGCAAAGCAGCGCGTTCGGCTTTCTTAGCTTTTTCCTTATCTTGTGCTTTGTGTAGCTTGTCGTTATAGGTTTTAATATTTTTAGCATTCTTTCGGCTCATGGGTCAAAGTTATAAAATTATCTTAAATTGAAAGTTTGGCATTAATATTGAACTGCAGAAAATATCATCAACCATTTAAATTATTATGTTATGAAAAAAATTACCCTTGTTTTAGCTTTTATCGGGATGATAACGCTACAAAGTTGTACTGTTAATGAAGACACCGGAAACGGTATAGATAACGACACCATAGGTGAAGTTTTTGAGTATACTAATGTTAACTTTTTACCAAATAGTTATACGGTAGTATTGGAATTTCCACATAGCATTTACAGTTCTGATATGGTTTTGGTTTACAGGCTAACCGATGTTTTTCAAGGGGAAAATGTTTGGAAGTTATTGCCTGAAAGTTATTACTTCAATGATGGAACTTTAGACCATAGATACGATTATAATTTCACTAGATTTGATGCTGAAGTATACTTAGAAGGATATGATTTGGCTGGTTTGTCTTCCGCTACACGGTTAAATCAGAGATTGCGAGTGTTAGTAATTCCTGCTGCTTTTGGAAAGAATGGTACCATTGATTACAACGATTATAAGTCGGTTGTCAACGCTTACAACATAGATGAAAGTAAAATCATCAAGATCCAACAATAAAGTAATTTTACAGCATAAAAAAACCATCCGGTTTAGGATGGTTTTTTTATGTTTATCAGGTATATTCTTAAGAAACTTCAATCGAAGTAACTTCTGTATTATGCCATATTCTCAACATTAGCTTCAGCCAATTTAGCATAAGTTCCGTTCACCAATTTTTCTCTAATAGCCTCAAAAGCCGATAACGTTTCATTGATATCTGCTAAAGTATGAGAAGCTGTTGGAATCATACGCAACAAGATAATGCCTTTCGGGATTACCGGATATACTACAATCGACAAGAAAATACCATAGTTTTCTCTTAAGTCGTTTACCATCACCATGGCTTCCGGAATGGAACCTTCTAAGTATACTGGTGTTACACAAGTGTTGGTGTCGCCAATATTGAAACCTCTTTCTTTTAAGCCGTTTTGCAACGCATTTACATTTTCCCAAAGTTTATCTTTCAAGCTTGGATTGTCTCTCAACAATTGTAAACGTTTTAAAGCACCAACGGTTTGAATCATTGGCAACGCTTTGGCAAACATTTGCGAACGCAAGTTGTATTTTAAATAATCGATAATGTCTTTATCTCCGGCTAAGAAAGCACCGATACTGGCCATAGATTTGGCAAAAGTGGAGAAATACACGTCAATACCGTCTTGACAACCTTGTTCTTCTCCGGCGCCGGCTCCTGTTTTACCCAGTGTTCCGAAACCATGAGCGTCATCTACCAACAAACGGAAATTGTATTTCTTTTTCATTTCCACAATTTCTTTCAATTTACCTTGTTGACCACGCATTCCGAATACGCCTTCGGTGATGAATAAAATACCACCGCCGGTTTCCAAAGCCATTTTGGTCGCACGTTGCAAGTTTTTCTCCATGCTTTCCAAATCGTTGTGTTTGTAGGTAAAACGTTTACCCATATGCAAACGAACACCATCAATAATACAAGCGTGAGCATCTACATCGTAAACGATAATATCATTTTTGGTGACCAAAGCGTCGATAGCCGACATGATACCTTGGTACCCAAAATTCAATAAGTAAGCAGCTTCTTTTTGTACAAAAGCAGCCAATTCTCTTTCTAATTGTTCGTGAGCATCGGTGTGACCACTCATCATACGAGCGCCCATTGGGTAAGCCGCGCCGTATTGTGCAGCAGCATCGGCATCGGCCTTACGTACTTCAGGGTGATTGGCCAATCCTAAATAATCATTCAAACTCCAGTTCAAAATGTCTTTGCCGTGGAATTTCATTCTCGGGCCTAACTCGCCTTCCAATTTTGGAAATACATAGTAACCTTCTGCTTGTGAAGCCCATTTTCCTAAAGGACCTTTATTGTTTTGTATTCTTTCGAATAAATCTTTTACCATCGTAAATGTATTTAAAAACGAGGCAAAAGTAGGCATAAATTTAGTTTACTCCTAATCATAACAGGGGTAAATTTTGAACCGTTTATTGTTGAAAAGCCAAATATTATCTAGCTTACCAATAATTTTACGATTTCGAATAAAGTGTCTTTGTCAACGGGTTTCGACAAATATTTGTTCATCCCTATTTCGATGACGCGCGTTTTGGTACTTTCCATTACATCAGCAGTTAAGGCGATGATGGGAATTTCTTTTTTATGTTCGCCGGCTTCTCCGTTTCGGATGGCAATAGTGGCTTCGTAGCCATCCATCACCGGCATTTGTAAATCCATCAAAATAATGTCGTAATCGTTTTCGGTCAGTTTTTTCAAGCCTTCTTCACCGTTATTGGCAAATTCTACGGTAGTATTCAACCATTTTTTGGTAATCATTTTGATCACCATTTGGTTCATGGCATTATCTTCGACTACTAAAATGGTTTTTCCTTGCAGGTCGTATTCCAATTCGTTGCCCGGAAGCGAAGCTTTTTTAGGCACTTCTACGGTTTCGTAGGACAGCTCAATTTCGCACACCGTTCCTAAGTCGACTGTGCTGTCAATTTTGATTCGCCCGTTGTGCAAGTTTATCAAATGCTTAACGATATATAGGCCAAGACCTAAACCACCAAACTTTCTTTTATTATTGATACCTTCTTGGGAAAAAGAATCGTAAATGCTATTGATTTTTTCTTTAGAAATTCCAACACCGGTATCGCTTATCGTAAATAGGAAACTCACTCGATTGTCTTTTTCTTTTCGGGTTTCCAATTTGAATTTGACAAAACCTTCATGGGTAAATTTCAGAGCATTACTTAATACATTGTGCAAGATTTGATTTAATCTGGCAACATCACCATTCACCATTTCAGGCAAATCTTCACCTTTTTGGAAAGAGAAGTCGAGGCCTTTGTCGGCTGCTTCTCTGGCAAAATTATTGGCAATATGTTCAGTGGTTTTAACCAAATCAAAGTGCGCTAATTCTAATTTGATTTCGTTTTTCTCGATTTTGGAGAAGTCTAAAATGTCGTTGATGGAACTCAGCAAACTATGCGTTGAATATTTAATGATTTGACTGCCGTTCTGAATTTGCTCGTCTTTACTGTCTTTAGCCATAGATTTGGCGGTGTTCAAGATGGCATTTAAAGGTGTTCGCAACTCGTGACTGATGTTAGATAAGAAAAACGATTTGAGTTCGTTCATTTCTTCGGAGCGTTGGAGCGCCAAAGTTTGCAATTGCTCGCGTTCGTTTTTGAGATTTCGGATCAAGTTGGCCATTGAAAGCGAAAGAAAAATGACTTCCATTCCGGTACCTAATTTCGAACCGTTTTCTGTCCAAAAATTAAGCGGCAACAAACTGAAGTTTTTCAGAATAAAAACAACGAAACCGGAGACTAAAAAGAAAATACCCGTAGCAAAAAAGCGATCTAGCTTTTGGGTTTTTCTGTAAATGGCAATTTGTGACGCGATGATTAAACTGAGCACAATCAGACCCAATCCATTGGCAATAGGATAGGAGTATTCAAAGGAATTCGGAAAGATAAAAAGCGATAAAAACAAAGTTGCATTCAGCACATAAAGTGTGTAAAAGGCATAGGTAATGGTTTTGTTGTATTCCTTAATCTTTAAGAAAACTTGGGCATACCTGCCCAAAAAGAAATTGGCAATGCAAGCAAAAATAATTACAGCATGCAATGAAAGCCAGCCGGATTCTGGAGTAATTAATTGGTAAAAATAGCCGTCAATGGAGAACTGCAACAGACCGATAAAAACCACATACATGCTGTAATAAAAAAAAGTTTTATCGCGCATCGCAAAGAAGAAGAACAAGTACAAAATGGCGGCTATGATTAGAATACCATAGAAAAAGCCAAAAACAAACTGCTCAAAAGAAGTGGTTTGAATTAAAGCTTCCATAGAATAGAGAATCATGGGCATCGACAACATTTCGCCATCACTTTTTACATGCAAATAGAACTGTTGGTGTGTTTTGGGTTCCAATACAATTTTAAAAATCGTCTTGCGATGATCGAAATTTCTTTCGTGATAGGGAATGGCATCACCGCTGCGATATTTTCGTACTTTGTTAGAGGAGTCAATCACAAAAAGTTCTGCTACATCGGTTATTGGACGAGCAGTTTCGAAGAAGTAGACCTCTTTTTCATCAGTCGTATTTTTGAGTTGGAATCGAACCCAAATGTGATGTGTAGTAAAACCAAAATCAGTATTCTCGTTGGGCATTGGAATAAACTGTAAGGTTTTGGATTGTCGCACTTCTTCAAAACTGAGTGCTTGGTTTCCTAAATCAACATATTGGGCTAATTGATGTATAGATTGTTTACCGGAATCGGTTGCTTTTTGTAACAAATACTGGCTGTAGGCTGAGTTTGTGTTCAAGCACAAAAAAGCCAATAGCCATAAGTATTTGAAACAATGAAAGATTGGGCTGTTTCTCGTCATTGTTGGGTTTTGTTTTTGTTTGCGAAACTATGTACGCAAAAGATTGTTTTTTGGTTTTTGGTTTACAAGTTTATTTTAATAAAATGACACTTTAATGGTTTTTCTATTTTTAAAATTGATGGCTCTATAAATTAAATACCTTTGTCTTTTACAAAAAGAGATTATCATGCAACTTGTTTTCGCTTCAAATAATGCCAATAAAATCAAAGAAATTCAATTGTTATTGCCCGAAACCATTCAGGTTTTGAGTTTGGAAGACATTGGTTGTTTTGACGATATACCGGAAACGTCAAATACCATTGAAGGCAATGCAATTTTAAAAGCGAATTATGTGACCGAAAAATTTGGTTATGCCTGTTTTGCCGATGATACCGGTTTGGAAGTGGCCGCTTTGAATGGTGAACCGGGCGTTTTTTCGGCGCGTTATGCCGGTGAGCAGAAAGATTCGAATGATAATATGGACAAGTTGTTGGCGAATTTAAAAGGCAATACCAATCGAAAAGCACATTTTAAAACGGTGATTTGTTTGAATCTCAATGGCAAGCAACAGTTGTTTACCGGCATCATTAACGGACAGATTACTACAGCAAAAAAAGGCACTAACGGATTTGGTTATGATCCGATTTTTATAGCCGATGGATATACTCAAACTTTTGCCGAATTGTCTATGGCGGAAAAATCAGCTATCAGTCACCGTGGTTTGGCGGTAAAGCAATTGGTGGATTTTTTAAGTTACTGATTTTGTGATTAAGTCTTTTGTTGTTGATTTCCATTTAGTAGAGTTATAATAATTCAGTTGAATAAAAAAGACTTATTGTCGAAACAATAAGTCTTTCAATTTCTAATTTTCCGAAGTTTAGTTTACAGGAATTTTTTGAATAGGATATTCAATTAGAAACTTGTCCCATTGGGTTGATATACATATCTGAAAGTATAATATCTTGATAATGCTGTTGCATCAGGAGTTGCAGGCGCATCTTTATAGTAACTGATGATTTCCATTTTTGCGTATTTTCCGTCGTGTGTTTTTACTACAAAAACTTTTCCTGCGATTGGTGTTATCAAGTTGTTAGTGGAATTGTAGTTGTACCAACCGTTTCCGCTTCCGGTAGGAATTGCATAGGTATTAGTAGCATCTTGTGCAAATGAGGAAATATCCGGTATGGTTGTCACGGCATCCAGTGTGTTGGTCACTATACTTACAGCTCCGTTTCCGGTTCTGGTTGGTTCATCGGTAATTCCAATAGCAGAACCTCCGTTTACGATAATTGTAGTTCCACGAAATGCAATATCCCAAGAATCATCTGTTACAGTTGCATTTTGTGAAAAACTAAATTTTGTAAATGCGCCTCCAACAGGTTGCCCTTGTCCACCGGTTTGCGGAGCATAGAGGTTAGAAAAAGTTTTCGTCTCCAAGGAAACATTGGCAGCGTTATTGTCATCATCAGAACATGATGTCAACAAACTTAGTACTGAAAGGGCTAAAACTGACTTTAAAAAAAATGATTTGTACATAATTTTGGATTTATTAATTAGTTATTTAAAATTGATATTCTATTTTGGTGAATAATTGTCTTCCCGGCAAGTTTGGAATATTGGTTTCATCTTTGTAATCTATCAAGTTGATTACCCCAAGTTGCATTGAAAAAGCATTATTAAAATCCTTGGTTAACGTAAGATTTGTTAAAAAATACCCTTTTACAAAATCGTCGTATTTATCTAATATATTATTGTTGTTGCTATCAAAAATGCCATACTTGCTTCTGTAAAAAAATCGCATATTTACAGCTGTTTTTATGGCTGGTATTTGATAATTTATTTTCAGGTTTGCCGTATGATTAGAACGATTGTATAGTCCGAAATAATCACTTGATTTTAGCCGGAAAGAGGTTAGCGTAATTGGATCTCTCGCAAATATTTCTCCTCGTTTAATTTTATCAACAACAGTTTGATCTTTAGCTATTAAATATTGGTAACCCATTGAAAAGGTAAGATTTGAACTTGTTTTATAAGTACTGTTGACCTCTAAACCGTAAGTAAAAATCCGATCTACATTGAAATATGAAAAAACGTTCTGACCGTTTGTTCTTTGCGCAATTGCTTTTGTGTCGATTAAGTTTTTAATGATATTGTAAAACAAATTGTAATCGATTGTCACATTACTCTTTTTGTAGTAACCACCAAAGTTTAGGTTTACAGAGCTTTCCGGCCTTAATGGATTAGAAAAAGAAAAATTATTGCTAAACAAGAGTTGACCTTGACTGGAAAGTTCGGCCAATCTTTCCTCTGCCACATTGTAACCTAAAACAGTATAACCTACAGCGGAATTGGTGAAATCTAAGTACAGTTGCCTTAAGTCCGGTGCTTTATATCCGTAACCAACAGATGTTTTTAATGAAAAAGACTCATTCCATTTGTAATTGATACCCAGCTTTGGACTAAACTGTGATTCGTATTGGTGATGATTATCATATCGAAAACCAACCAAAACATTCCATTTCTCTTTTATGAACCATTCCAGCTGTCCGAAAATATATTCTGAATTGAGTTTAGCCTTGGTTTCAAAGAAAGTTCGGTCTAATGTTTCAACATTTAATCCGGTACCGAATGATATAATATTGTTACCTGTTTTGTAATGTGTTCTTATTTCAGGGCGATAAAACCATTGATTAAAATTACTTTCATCAAACAGTTGATTGTTAGCATCATTTAAAAATTCACGAGCTTTATAATTGGTGGCATAAAAATCGTAAACCAATTTAAATTTATCGGAAATCTGATGGTTTAATAACAGTGAATTGTTCCATTCATTAATTTGACTTTCACCACTGTATTTTTCAACGTTAACTTCAGATTTATAGTCTTGATTTTGGTTGAATATTCTTGAGTTTATTAAAAGATTAACGGCTTCAGAAAAATTAATTTTTACCTTGGGTTGTATGGTGAAATTTGAATACGGTTCAACGGTTTGAGTAAAGCTATTATCAGAGAGATTATAGCCATCGGTGTTGAAATAATTTGCAAACAGTTCCAAACCAATTTTTTTCTTTCCGTATTCAATTGTTGTAGAGACATCAGTCGTGTTAAAAGAGGCATGCTTATAGCTTATTTTTGTCTTTAGCTTTTCTGTGATTTCAGGTTTTTTTGTAATTATATTTACCACTCCAGCCAAAGCCTCTGAACCATACAAACAAGAAGAAGCTCCTTTTACAATCTCTATTCTCTCGATATTGTTTACAGTTATTCTACCCAAGTTCAATGTGCCTGCGCTTCTGCCAAACAAGGGTTGACCATCTATTAAAATCATCACATAAGCCGCATCTAATCCTTGCATTTGAATTCCTTCACCTCCGCCAAAATCCGGAACAGTAATCAAACCTGTTTGCTCCTGAATGATTTCATTCAATCGGCTTAATCCTGACTTCCGAATACTTTCTCCTGTTATAATTTGTGTGGGTAAAGGCAATGTAGCAACGCTTCGTTGTGTTCTGGTTCCTGTAATAATAACTTCTTGAAGTTGATTAGATTTTACAGAATCTGTCGCGACTTGAGCTGCTGAAATGTGAAAAGAAAAGTAAAGCAATACAATAATGTAAATCTCCAGTTTCATTATTTTGTAACGATAAAACTGTCAATTACTTTGTTTATTTCATCCTGAGAGGCGTTAGGTTTTAATTTTTGCAAATGTATATACAGTGGCATGCCATCCAATTCTGCTAATAATTTAATATCGTTGTTTTTTGAAAATTCAGCTTCCCATTTTGTACGGACTTTTTTCCAAAACTCTTGATTTTCTTTCCACCACTTTTGAGCAGCTTCACATTTTGAGTCGGCTACTTTTGTGTAAGTGTTATATCCTTTTTCTTGTGCCAAAAGGTAGTCAGTTCCATTAACATCACGAATGATTTTATCGTTATCTTGATTGTGAATCCAACCATTTTTTACAATTTCTATCTCATTGATTCTTCTGGTAATATTATAATCACTCCTTTGGGTGTACTCTCTTCTGGGCAGTGGAGCGCTGGTTGCATTTTTCCAAAAAGTTCTACCGTCAACATGAACCCAAGTAGCGCTGCCCTCATATCTAGGCTTGTCATCAACCTCATATATTTTTTGTGACCATTGTCCTTTTACTTTTTCTTTAGCAAATCTTTTGTACTTCCAATTGTTAAATCCACCGTAGTCATAAAATTTTGTATTTTCAAAAATCCAATCTTGGCGCCAATGCTTAACAATCATTCCTTTTCCGACTATCAATAAGTGTTGTATGGATTTTTTTCCAGGTTCATCTTCAATTAATTCAGCCCATTCTAAAGCGGTTTCATGTTTCACTTTAGAGGCTTTGTAATTCACAGTATCTCTTGGATAAGCAAATGTTTCCGCAAAATTGAATTTGATTTCGTAACAGCCACACATGGCTTTAATTGCTTGTTCATCTTCCTTTTTTTGAGCAAGGGTTTTAACAGATAAAAACACAACAACAAGTACTAAATATTTTTTCATTTTTTATTGTATTAAATTAGACTAATTCTAAACAAGACAAATCTAAAACATTATTATTATTTAATCCAAATAAAAATAAAAGATTTTGATTAGTTTTTTATGGATATATTTTTGTCTGATTACAGGAAAGTTTTTTGTCTTTTGAAAATCAGTTTATTATACTTTAATGGATAAAATAGTGGTTAAGGATAACCATCAGAGTAATAAAAACAAACTCTTTGTAAATTAAAAAATGGTATTTTGTTTGATATTGGTCAATGAACACAGAAATAGAGAGGGAAAGCAGTTGGAGGATTTTTTAACTCGCTAATTTCAAGAGAGAGAGATTAGATCCTTTAGCCCCGACAGGAGTAAACTACCGAGTAGTGCGGATGGCGGGAGCAGTGGCGCTGAGAAATAAATGGTTCCGCTCCCAAACCCCAAAAAATCTATTCAGAATTATAGCGCAACTCAGTTACTCAGCGACTCAGAAACTCAGTTACTTTGTTAAGTAAAAGTTAACTTATTAATTTTCAGTCACTAACAAATTAGCGTATATGGTTTTTAAAGACTACCTTTGCCCCAAATTTTAAAACTTTATATGAATAAATTTGAACAATTAGGTCTGAATGAATCGTTACTGCTGGCGATCAAAGATCTAGGATTTGAGAATCCGTCAGAAGTCCAGGAAAAAGCGATTCCGGCACTATTGGAACAAAACACAGACTTGGTTGCCTTAGCGCAAACAGGAACAGGGAAAACCGCCGCTTTTGGTTTTCCGCTTATTCAAAAAATTGATGCCGAAGACAGAAGTACGCAAGCGTTAATTTTATCACCAACGCGTGAGCTATGCTTACAAATCACCAACGAGATTAAACAATACTCAAAATATGTAAAGGGTTTACATACAGTGGCAGTTTATGGTGGTGCAAGCATTACGGAACAAGCCAGAGAAGTAAAGCGTGGCGCACAAATTATTGTGGCCACACCCGGTAGAATGCAAGACATGATTAATCGTGGGCTTGTGAACATTAAAAACATCAATTACTGTATTCTTGACGAGGCAGATGAGATGTTGAACATGGGATTTTATGACGATATCGTTTCGATATTATCAGATACTCCAGATGAGAAAAACACTTGGTTATTTTCGGCTACTATGCCGGCAGAAGTGGCGCGTATTGCGAAGAAATTTATGGCCAATCCGGTAGAAATTACCGTAGGACATAAAAACTCAGGTTCTAAAACCGTGTCACACGAATTTTATGTAGTGAATGCTCGTGATCGTTACGAAGCTTTGAAACGCTTGGCCGATGCGAATCCGGATATTTTTTCCGTAGTATTTTGTCGTACCAAACGCGATACGCAAGCGGTAGCGGAAAAATTAATTGAAGACGGTTACAACGCAGCGGCTTTGCACGGCGATTTGTCGCAAGCACAACGTGACGGTGTAATGAAATCGTTCCGTGGCAGACAGATTCAAATGTTAGTGGCCACAGACGTTGCGGCTCGTGGTATTGACGTAGACAACGTAACGCACGTAGTAAACTACCAATTGCCGGATGAAATTGAAACGTACAATCACCGTTCAGGCCGTACCGGTCGTGCCGGAAAATTGGGAACGTCTATTGTAATCATCACTAAAAGTGAGATTCGCAAGATCCATTCGATTGAAAAAATCATCCAACAAAAATTTGAAGAGAAAACCATTCCAAGTGGTATAGAAATCTGTGAAATCCAATTGTTACACTTGGCTAACAAAATCAAAGACACTGAAGTAGACCACGAAATAGACAACTATTTACCGGCTATTAACGAAGTTTTGGATGGGTTGACCAAAGAAGAATTAATCAAGAAAATGGTTTCGGTTGAATTCAATCGATTCATCAATTACTACAAAAAGAAACGCGATTTATCGGGTGAGAAATCAGACAGAGGTTCTTCGGAACCAAGAGAAATCAGAGCCGGCGATCCGGTACGTTATTTTGTAAACATTGGTGCTCGTGACGATTTCGATTGGATGCAATTGAAAGACTTCTTGAAAGAAACTTTAGATTTAGGTCGTGATGACGTATTTAAAGTAGATGTAAAAGAAGGTTTCTCTTTCTTTAATACCGATGGGGAACACACTAATAAAGTAATGTCAATTCTAAACGGATTTGACCTTAACGGACGTCGCATCAACGTTGAAATTTCGAAAAATGAAGGTGGAAGTCGCGACAGACGTGACCACAACGGAAGAAGTGGTGGCGGAGAAAGAAGAAGCTCAGGCGGATTCGGAGGAAGAAGCGGTGGCGGAAGTTTCGGACCACGAAAAGAGGGCGGTTTCAGAAGTGACAGAAGTTCAGCTCCAAGAGAAGGTGGCTTCAGAAGCGAAAGAAGTTCAGACAGATCAAGAAGAGAACCGGGTTCTTTTCAAAGAGAAGGCAGCGCACCAAGACGTTCTTCTGAAAGCAATTCCGACAGACCGGCAGGACGCTCGTTTGAAGCGGCTAAAAACCGTAGACCGAGAAGAAGCTAGTATTTTACGAATTTCTTATTAAAATAGACAACTCCGTTTTGCTTTGGTAAAACGGAGTTTTTTGATTTTACCCTATTGAAAATTGCGGTGAAAATACTTTTTTCTGAGGTGTTTGGTTGTATTTGTTAATTTTCTTCTAATTCTGTGTCGTAACCGTCCGTTTTCTTAAAAGAGTTTCATACTTTTAAACCATCAAAAACAGCTATGAAATACTTTTTACTTTCTATTCTTTTTTTACTAGCCTTTACCACTTCGGCTCAGGTTAATCCGGTGTCTCAAAAAGTTTCCGGTACCATTGTGAACGATAATAGTTTGTTACCGATTCCGAATGCTAACATCATTAATATCAACAAAGTCAAAGGGGTAACCACTAATACCAGCGGTTATTTCGAGATGGAAGTCAGCGTTAGTGACACCTTGCACATCTCTATTTTAGGCTATCGCTCGTTGCGCGTTCGTGTGACCAACGACTGGATTAAAAACGGTACGGCTAAAATTTTAATGACCGAAAAAGCCATTGCTTTGGAAGAAGTGATAGTGCGCAAATATGATTTGACCGGTTACTTAGAAGTCGATTCTAAACTCATTCCTGAAAAAGAAAATTACCGTTACAGCATTTCCGGATTGCCGCAAGCTTATGAAGCCGGGGAAAGTTCTCCCAATGCTTTTAGTCGCGTATTGGGTTCGATTTTCAATCCCGCCGATATGCTGTACAATTTCTTTGGCAACAAACCCAAAGAGCTCAAAAAGCTGAAAGCGATGAAGAAAGACGATACTGTTCGGAATTTATTGGAATCGAAGTTTGACCGCGAAACCATAGCAGTACTTTTGGGTGTAGATAAAAAAGACATAGCCGAGATATTGCAGCGTTGTAATTATTCGGAATCTTTTATTCAAACGGCCAACGATTTACAAATTATGGACGCTATTAGTTCTTGTTACGAAGAATACAAAGTCTTGTCGAAAAAACACGAAAAATACATCAAGGAATAACTATAGTTCTGCGTAATAGCGCTCTTCAATGCGCTTGATGTCTTTGATCGAATTTTTAGCCCATAGCAACCTTTTTTCCAGAATTTCTTCAGGACTTAATTCCCAGTTCAAATCCGATTGGCGAAGGCGAGTGGTGATGTCTTGAATGATGATAGCCGCTGAAACCGAAATGTTCAAACTCTCCGTAAAACCGACCATAGGAATTTTTAAGCAACCGTCGGCTTGTTCAATTACCTCGGGAGATAAGCCTTGTTTTTCTGTTCCGAAAAAAATAGCACTTTTTTTAGTGATATCGAATTCGTGTAAATAACAAGAATCGTTGTGCGGTGTAGTGGCGATGATTTGATAACCTTTGTCTCGTAGGGAATCGATACAGTTTTGCATCGAGTTGTATCGGTTGATGTCAACCCATTTTTGAGCGCCCATTGCAATTTCAGTGTCGATTCGTTTGCCGAATTTTTGCTCGACTACATTGAGTTCCTGAATCCCGAAAACTTCACAACTTCGCATAACCGCACTGGTATTATGCAGTTGATAAACATCTTCCATAGCAATGGTAAAGTGATTGGTTCGGTTTTTTAATACTTCTAGAAAGCGTTGTTTCCGACTGTCGGTTAAAAAGCCTTCGAGGTATTTCAAGTAATCAAGGTCAATCATAAAAATTGTTTTGCCAAAAATAGCAAAAATGCGTAGCTTTAAAATCAAATAATCCTTCAAAATAATTTTAAAACAAGATTGTGGAAAAAAAGAAAGTAGTGGTTTTAACCGGTGCCGGTATTTCTGCCGAAAGCGGTATCAAAACCTTTCGCGATGCCGATGGTTTATGGGAAGGTCATGACGTGATGGAAGTGGCTTCTTATGACGGTTGGCTCAAAAACAAAGGGTTAGTGCTCGATTTTTACAACCAACGTCGTCGGCAATTGCATGAAGTGAAACCCAACTTAGGGCATTTTACTTTGGCTGAAATGGAAGCTGATTTCGACGTTCATATTATTACCCAAAATGTCGATAATTTGCACGAACAAGCCGGCAGTAAAAAGGTTTTGCATTTGCATGGTGAATTATTGAAGGTCCGAAGTGATCATTCGCACGCTATTGAAATCATGGATTGGAATAATGACTTAACAATTGGCGATGTCGATTCGAAAGGCAGTCAGTTGCGTCCTCACATTGTTTGGTTTGGAGAAGCTGTTCCGGCCTTAGACGAAGCTGTCAGTATAGTAACGCAAGCAGATATCTTGGTCGTTGTCGGCACTTCGTTGCAAGTGTATCCCGCGGCCGGGTTGATACATTATGCTCAGCGTAACATTCCTGTTTTTTATATCGATCCGAGACCGGCCACGATTTATGATTTACCCAATCCGTTGGAAGTTTTTTCCTTGAATGCTACCGAAGGAGTTCCTTTAGTAAGAGATAAATTATTGCAAAAAACTCATGACTCATAACTCATAACTTACAACTAATAACTATTTTTGCACCTTGAAACAACAACATACAACTACATGTCATTAACTACTTTAAACGCCATTTCTCCTGTAGACGGCAGATACCGCAAAGCCACCAAACCGTTAGCTGCTTTTTTCTCGGAAGAAGCCTTGATTAAATATCGTGTTTTGGTTGAAATTGAATACTTCATTGCTTTGTGCGAAAGTGATTTACCACAATTAAAAAGTGTAAACAAAAGCAATTTTGAAGCACTGAGAGCTATTTACCAAAACTTTACGACTGAAGATGCTCTAGTCATCAAAGAAACTGAGAAAACAACCAATCACGATGTAAAAGCCGTAGAATATTTTATCAAGGATAAGTTTGAAGCGCTTGGTTTGAGTGCTCACAAAGAATTTATTCATTTTGGATTGACGTCTCAGGACATTAACAATACCGCTATTCCGTTATCGACTAAAGAAGCTTTTGAAAAAGTGTATATGCCGAGTTTGATTGCCTTGATTGCCAAGTTGAAAGAATTGAGCATGGAGTGGAAAGATGTGCCTATGTTGGCCAGAACGCATGGTCAGCCGGCTTCACCAACTCGTTTAGGTAAAGAAATCTTGGTTTTTGTAGAGCGACTGGAAGAACAATTACGTTTGTTATTCAATATTCCATTTGCCGCCAAATTTGGTGGTGCGACCGGAAATTTCAATGCGCATCACGTGGCTTATCCTAATGTCGATTGGAAGCAATTCGGGACTTCATTCGTGGAAGAAGTTTTAGGATTGCAACATTCTTTCCCAACAACTCAAATTGAACATTACGACCATTTTGCTGCTTTTTTCGATGCTTTGAAACGAATCAATACCATCATCATCGACTTAGATCGTGATATTTGGACGTACGTTTCTATGGATTATTTCAAGCAAAAAATCAAAGCCGGAGAAATTGGTTCGTCTGCGATGCCGCACAAAGTAAATCCAATCGATTTTGAAAATTCAGAAGGGAATTTGGGTATTGCCAATGCCATATTCGAACACTTATCGGCCAAATTACCTATATCCAGATTGCAACGCGATTTAACCGACAGTACGGTTTTAAGAAATGTAGGCGTTCCTTTCGGTCATACCATTATTGCTTTCGAAGCCACTTTAAAAGGCTTGAATAAATTATTATTAAATGAATCTAAGTTTGCCGAAGATTTAGAGAAAAACTGGGCCGTAGTAGCCGAAGCCATTCAAACCATTTTACGTCGTGAAGGCTATCCGAATCCTTACGAAGCTTTGAAAGGTTTAACCCGAACTAACGAAGCCATGACAAAGGAATCCATTCATGCATTTATCGGCACATTGAATGTGTCTGAAGACATTAAAGGCGAATTGTTAAAGATAACACCTAGTAATTATTTAGGGATTTAATTTGAGTCTCAGTCTCAGTCTCAGTCTCAGTCACAGTCACAGTCACAGTCAAAGTCAAAGTCTCAGTCACTGTGTAGTTTTTTATTATGAATTTCAGTAATTTTCAAATTTAGTTATGGATTTTAGAGAGTTGTTGGCCTATAAAATGGGATTTCAGTTATCGATGGAAATTTTTCAATTATCGAAATCATTTCCAATCGAGGAAAAATATTCGTTGACTGATCAAATAAGAAGGTCTTCTCGCAGTGTTTGTGCTAATATTGCTGAAGCATACAGAAAAAGGAGGTATGTTGCACACTTTATCAGTAAGTTAACTGATAGTGATGGAGAAAACTCAGAAACAAATGTATGGCTTGAGTTTGCTTACGAGTGTAATTATATAAATAAAGAAGTTTTTTTAGATTTATCAGGTAAGACGCAAGAGGTTGGTAAACTCATCAATTTTATGATTAATAATCCTGAAAAATTTGGTTGTTCCATTAAATAAAAGTCTCAGTTAACATTGCTGCAAACTGAGACTGAGACTGTAAACTTTTAAAACCTATCTCGAATAATTCGGTGCTTCCTTAGTAATCGTCACATTGTGCGGATGACTTTCCCCAATACCACTGGCAGTGATGCGAACAAAGCGACCGTTTTCTTGTAAAGTCGGAATGTCTTTAGCACCACAATAACCCATTCCGGCTCGTAGTCCGCCAATAAATTGTTGCATGCTTTCGTTTAATTCGCCTTTATACGGAACGCGTCCTACAATACCTTCCGGCACTAATTTTTTAATATCGTCTTCTACATCTTGGAAATAACGGTCTTTGGAACCTTCTTGCATGGCTTCAACAGAACCCATTCCGCGGTAAGACTTAAATTTTCTACCTTCAAAAATAATGGTTTCACCAGGAGATTCTTTGGTTCCGGCCAGTAATGAACCCAACATCACACTGTCGGCTCCGGCAGCAATGGCTTTCGGAATGTCACCGGTGTAGCGGATACCGCCATCGGCAATTACCGGAATTCCGGTACCTCTTAAAGCAGCGGCGACTTCCAAAACAGCGGAGAATTGCGGAAACCCGACACCGGCTACTACACGTGTGGTACAAATTGAACCTGGTCCAATACCAACTTTAACTGCATCGGCTCCGTTTTCAACTAAGTATAATGCGGCTTCAGGAGTAGCTATGTTTCCAACCACTACATCTAATTCGGGGAATTTGGCTTTGACTTCTTTTAAAACACTCACGACGCCTTTGGTATGTCCGTGAGCAGTATCGATAATTACCGCGTCAACTCCGGCATTAACAAGTGCAGTGGCTCTTTCAATGGCATCGGCAGTAACTCCTAAAGCGGCGGCAACTCTTAAGCGTCCGAATTTGTCTTTATTGGCTATTGGTTTTTGAGTGAGTTTCGTTATGTCACGGAAAGTGATTAAACCAACCAATTTGTAGTTGGCATCTACGACCGGTAATTTTTCGATTTTATTTTGTTGCAAAATGCCTTCTGCTTCTTGTAAAGTTGTACCAACAGCCGCAGTAACTAAGTTTTGTGACGTCATCACTTCTGTGATTGAACGCGAGTTGACTTTTTCAAAACGCAAGTCACGGTTGGTAGCAATGCCTTTCAAAATTCCGTTTTCATCTACCACAGGAATACCACCGATACCAAATTCTTTCATCGCCATTTTAGCATCGCCAACAGTTGCGGTTAGGGGTAAAGTTACCGGATCGAGTATCATCCCGGCTTCGGCACGTTTTACTTTACGAACTTTAGCGGCTTGTTGCTCGATGGTCATGTTTTTGTGTAACACGCCAATACCGCCTTCTTGCGCCATCGCAATCGCCATAGCACTCTCGGTTACGGTGTCCATAGCAGCAGAAACAATAGGAACATTCAACGTAATGTTCTTCGAAAATTTCGACTGTATGTTAACTTCGCGTGGTAAAATTTCGGAGTAATTCGGAATAAGCAATACATCGTCGTAGGTTAAACCTTCCCCAACGATTTTGGAGTTGTGTGCTTTCATGTTGCAATTTGTAGTTGTAGTTAAATTGCGAGCAAATATAGTAAAAAATCTCTACACTTTAACGGCTTAGTCTTTCAAAAATGAAATGATGAATTCGGTCATTTCTCCTTCTATACTTTTGATGTTCAGTTGCCCTTTGTTGTTGATTAAAAACTGTTTTACTAACAGTAATCCGAGTCCGGTTCCTTCTTCCATAGAAGTGCCTTTTTCAGAGGAAAGACGGCGGTTAAAACTTAAAATTTCTTCAATTTTTTGTTGATTGAGTCCATTACCAAAATCTTTGATGTGTATTTTTTGGTAATGGTTATCAGAAGAATAAAAAATTTCGATATGGCTGTTTAGCGGTGCAAATTTTACGGCATTTGCAATGATGTTTTGTATGATGATGCGCGTTTGACCTATATCGGCTTTGATAAAGATGTCGTTGTTGTAACTGTGTTCGAACGACACTTTTTTCTTGGCTACTTCGGCATAAAATGAACTGATGGATTCTTCAGCAATTTGGTTGAGAGCTATTTTTTCAAAAATGATACTTGTTCCATCAATTTGTGAATTGGCCCATCGCAACAAATTGTTCAAAACCAATGCGGTGCCTTCCACTTGTTTTTGCAGTTTTTCAAAGACAAACAATTGTTCTTCTTTGGTTAAATCATTTTGTTTGTTGAGTTCAATGACTTGAATCAGTGAGTTAATAGGCGTTTTCAAATCGTGTGATAAGATTGAAAAAATTCTGTTTTTGGTTTGATTCAATTCTTCCAACACTATATTTTGGGAAGTAATCAACGATTGTTGGCTTTGAATTTCCCGATTTTTGATGTCGATTTCTTTGTAGAACTTTCCTCTTTGTTTGTTGTACTTGTAGTAGTAATAGGTGAAGATGGAAAGCGATAAAAACAACAAGATGATACATCCTACAAAAATTCGGATATTGTTGAGTTTTTGCTGTGCTGTTTCTGCTTTGGCTTCTAATTTTTCATTTTCAGCTTCTTTGGCTTCTAATTGCAAAATGTTGACTTCCCTGATTTTGGACTCGGCAAATAATAAATCGTTGTATTTTTTGTTGATCATTAAATAGTGATACGCCGATTTGAAGTTTTTTTGCCGGAAGTAAACTTTTGATAAAATTTCAGAAGATCGAGCAATATCCCATTTAGCGCCAACCATTTTAGCAGCTTTAAAACCTCGCAAGCCATAATCTTCTGCTTGGGTATAATTTCCCGCTTTAAGATATGTTTCCGATAGTCCGGATAAAGCAAATGCTTCTTCCCATAAATTCGGCTTTTGGGAATCGTTTATTACTTTTTGATAGTAATATGTGGCAGAATCTAAGTTGTTTTTGATGAAATGGATGTTGGCCAATTTGTTTCGAGCCATTTGAGAATCATTCGTCAGTTGGTATTGTTCCCCTAATTTGAGTGATTCCAAGAAACTGCGGTAGGCTTCATCAAATTGACTTAAATTGCTTTGTGAAACACCAATATTTAATAGGTTTTTGACGGTATACTGCTCATCGTTTAGGACTCTGCAAATGGCGATTGATTTTTTAAAATTTTTCAAAGCTTCTTTATCTCTACCATACACTTGCTGTATTAAGCCTTGTCCCATTAAAGCTTTTGCAAGTCCGAGTTTGTTGTTTTCTGCTTCACAAATAACAGCTGCTTTGATATAGTTTTTTAAAGCGATATCATAGGAACCGTTAATGTAATAGTTAGCCCCCAACTGCAGCATTACATTAGCAATACTGTTTTTGTCTTGGGCCGATCGAGCTATTTTATCGGCTTTGTACAAATAAAGTTTGGCTTTTTGAAAATCGGTGTAAGAATATTTTTTGGATTCTTGTAGGTAATAATCAATAGAGTCTTTAGGTGAAAAGGCAGCAAATACTTGGTTTGGGTAGGCCAACAAGTATATCAATAACGCTATCGAAAGTTTTATGATTCGAGGCAAAGTGATTATTTTTAGGATTCGGGTTTATAAAAATACAAAAAACATTGACATGGCCACTATGAATCAATGAAATTTCCCAAATAGTTTTGTAGCCTCATTATAAGCACTTTCAAAACTCATGGGACTGGTGTTGGTGTTTTCTTTTTGAGTCGTAAAAAACGAGAGTAGTTTTTCAGTAGGCATATTTCCGGTCAAGTCGTCTTTAGCCATCGGACAACCACCAAATCCTTGAATTGCACCGTCAAATCGACGACAACCGGCTTTGTAAGCCGCATCAATTTTTTCATGCCATTTTTCGGGCGTAGTATGCAAGTGTGCGCCAAATTCAATTTCAGGGTATTTCGGAATCAAATTTGAAAACAAATAATCAATTACTTCCGGGGTTGAGCTACCAATGGTGTCAGATAACGATAAGATTTTGACGCCCATTTTTGCTAGTGTTTCGGTCCATTCGCCAACAATTTCAACATTCCAAGGATCACCATAAGGATTCCCAAATCCCATAGAAAGATAAGCCACCACTTCTTTGTCTGCGGTATTGGCAATGTCCAAAATTTCTTGTAAGGTAACCAAACTTTCCGCTATGGTTTTGTGTGTGTTCCGCATTTGGAAGTTCTCCGAAATAGAAAACGGAAACCCTAAATACTGTATTTCTTTGTGTGCAGCAGCCATTTGTGCGCCTTGCGTATTGGCAATAATGGCCAATAATTTGCTGGTGGTTTGGGATAAATCTAATTGAGCCAAAACATCAGCTGTATCTTGCATTTGCGGAATGGCCTTAGGCGATACAAAACTCCCGAAATCTATAGTATCAAAACCCACGCGTAGTAACGCCTGAATGTAGTTGACTTTCTGTTCGGTTGGAATAAAAGTCTTAATGCCTTGCATGGCATCGCGCGGACATTCTATGATTTTGATGGGCTTCATATTCGTTTTCAAAGATACTAAAACCGCTCTCTTTTCAAAAGAAAAACCGCTAAGATTACATTATAAAATCAAGGCAATCCAAAAAATTACGATTTGCTTTTTTCCAATAGTTTCTGATTGATTTTCTTAATCAAAGCCGGACCTTCATAAATAAATCCGGTGTACAATTGCACCAAACTCGCGCCGGCTTCCAGTTTATCTATGGCGTCTTGAGCAGAATGAATACCACCAACACCAATAATAGGGAAGGCCTTATTGCTTTTTTCGGATAGAAAACGAATTACTTCTGTCGAACGTTCGGTTAAGGGTTTACCAGATAATCCGCCGGTTTCTGATTTGTTTGCCGATTGTAAACCATCGCGGGAAATGGTAGTATTGGTTGCAATAACGCCCGCAATTTTAGAATCGTTTACAATGTCAATAATGTCTAACAATTGCTCGTCGGTCAAATCGGGTGCGATTTTCAGTAAAATCGGTTTTGGATTTTGGTGTAATAAGTTGTGCGATTGCAAAGTATTGAGCAATTCGGTCAATGGTTCTTTTTCCTGCAACGCTCTTAAATTCGGAGTGTTCGGCGAACTTACATTGACCACAAAATAATCCACATAGGCAAACAGAGCGTCAAAACAAAGTAAATAGTCGGCAGTAGCATTTTCGTTTGGTGTTACTTTGTTTTTACCGATGTTGCCGCCAATCAAAACGCCTTTGTTTTGTTGTAAACGAAGTACAGCTGCTTCCACACCGCCATTATTGAATCCCATTCGATTAATAATAGCGCGGTCTTCTTTCAAGCGAAACAATCGTTTTTTAGGATTGCCATCTTGAGGTTTTGGCGTTAAGGTGCCGATTTCAATAAATCCGAAACCAAAATGCGATAACTCGTTATATAACTTGGCATCTTTATCAAAACCTGCGGCCAAACCAACGGGATTTTTGAATTTTAAACCAAAGACTTCTCGCTCTAAGCGTTGGTCTTCGACTTCGTAAATCGACTTAAAAAGCTGAGGCACAAAGGGAATTTTGCAAAGAAATTTAACTAACGAAAAAGTGAAATAATGCACTTCTTCCGGATCAAACCAAAAAAGGATTGGACGAATAAGTAGTTTGTACATGGGTTGTGTTGTTGTGCTGCAAAGGTAATATTTTATTTGATTGTTAGAAACGCCCTTTGGGCTTTAGACATGCTTCGCTCTTAGATAATTAGAAATGTCAAAATTTCTAACAATCTAAAAAGTCTAATAATCTATTAATCTAAGAGGCACAGCCGTATCTAAAAATATATTATTTTAGCCAAACAATACCAATTCCATGATTTCAGAAGCACAATTCCAAAACGAACTCAACTTAATCATTCAAAACGGCATCCGCGAAGACATCGGTCCGGGCGATTACAGTTCGTTAGCTTGTATTCCCGATACGGCGCAAGGCAGGGCTAAATTATTAGTGAAAGACACCGGAATCATTGCCGGAGTTGCCTTTGCCCAAATGATTTTTGAAAATGTTGATCCAACATTGCAAGTTGAAGTTTTCATCCAAGACGGAACGCCGGTTAAATTCGGTGATGTTGCGTTTCACGTTTCAGGCAATTCACAATCGATTTTAAAAGCCGAACGTTTGGTGCTCAATTCCATGCAACGCATGTCGGCTATAGCCACTAAAACCAATAGTTACGTTCAACTTTTGGAAGGCACCAAAACCAAGATTTTAGATACGCGTAAAACCACCCCGGGTTTCCGAGCTTGCGAAAAATGGGCAGTGAAAATCGGCGGAGGCGAAAACCATCGCTTTGCGTTGTACGATATGGTGATGTTAAAAGACAACCACAACGATTTTGCCGGTGGTATTACCAATGCCATCAACAAAACCAAAGCGTTTTTGAAGCACCATAATCTCGATTTAAAAATCATAGTTGAAGCCAGAAACTTAGCCGAGATTGAAGAAATTCTTCAAAACGACGGTGTGCATCGCATCCTAATTGACAACTTCAATTTTGAAGATACCGAAAAAGCAGTAGTGCTTATTGGTGATCGTTGTCAGACCGAATCTTCGGGGAATATCAACGAAAAAACCATTCGCCAATATGCAGAATGCGGCGTAGATTATATCTCATCGGGTGCTTTAACGCATTCGGTGTACAACATGGATTTAAGTCTGAAAGCCTTTTAACATGAGCATCGAGATAGAGGATAAACTCAAAAAAATACCCATTGTCAGCACCTTGGTTTTGCTCTTGCAAAAAATTCCGTTACCATGGCTACACGGTTTGTCGCTTTATGATTTGATTGAACATTACATCATCGGAATCGTTGAAGGCGCCATTTCCTATCGTGCAGCAGCCATTGCGTGGAGTTTCTTCATGTCGTTGTTTCCGTTTGCGCTTTTTATCCTTAACTTGATTCCGTACATTCCCATTGAAGGTTTCCAAGACGATTTTCTGTCTTTCGTACAACAAAGTGTGCCGCCAACCACTTACGATGCCGTTTTTAAAATCATCAATGATATTTTGCACAACAGTAACTCGGGTTTAATTTCGACCGGATTTTTTATGGCGATTATTTTAATGACCAATGGTGTGAACGCTATTTTAGGAGGTTTTGAAAATTCACACCACATCGATTTTTCACACAAGCGCAAGTTCCTGCGCCAGTATTTGGTTTCGTTGGCGCTTTCCATACTATTGGCATTTTTGTTAATTGTAACCGTAGCCGCCATTGTAATTTTTGAGGTAATTATCCAAAAAACCAAAATTCAAGATGTGCTTTCCGACAACATTCCGCTCATCGAAATGGGGCGTTATGCTTTTGTGATTTTAATGATTTTGTTTGCCACTTCGTTGTTGTTTAAATTCGGCATCAAACGTGATTCGAGACGTTCATTCATCTCCATAGGTTCCGTTTTTACCACCATTTTGATTATACTATCGTCTTATACTTTCGGGATTTGGGTAATTAAATTTTCTAAATACAACGAATTATACGGTTCCATCGGAACGCTGTTGGTGATTATGTTTTACATTTGGATCAACTGTATGATATTATTGTTAGGCTTCGATTTAAATGCCTCGATTAATAAAATTAAACGCCAAAAAGAAAAAGAATTAGCGTCAGAATGAAAACTTATTTTATACTCGGATTTTTATTGATTTCACAGAGCAGTTTTTCCCAAACAATTTTAGGGAAATGGACAACTATTGATGACGAAACCGGAAATAAAAAAGCGGTTGTTGAAATTTTTGAGGAACAAGGAAAGTTATTTGGCAAAATCATTGAAATCCTTGAAGCTGACAAGAAAAAACAAAGGTGTACTAAATGTGAAGGTGCTGATAAGGACAAACCCATTTTAGGATTAACGATAATCAAAGGTCTGATTAAGAATGGAAGTAGTTATGAAGGCGGAGAAATAACTGACCCCAAAAACGGTAAAATCTACCGTTGTAAAATTAGTTTGGAAGGTAAAGATAAATTAATCGTCCGTGGCTATTTAGGTATTTCTCTTTTTGGCAGATCACAAACTTGGGTCAGACAAAAATAATTATCCTTGATGAATTATTATATTGAAGTTATTATTCCGCTTTCTTTACCTAAAACCTTTACGTACAGGGTTTCGGAAGCCGAATTTCAATACATTCAAAAAGGCATGCGCATAGCCGTACCATTTGGCAAAAACAAAATTTATACGGCTTTGGCTATCGACCTGCATCAAAACGCTCCGACACTCTACGAAGCCAAAGAAATTCACCAAATACTCGACGAACAGCCGATAGTTAACGAATTTCAAATCAACCATTGGTTTTGGATAGCGTCTTATTATATGTGTAATATCGGCGATGTGTATCGCGGTGCTTTGCCTTCAGCTTTGTTGCTGGAAAGTGAAACCATCATTTCCAAACAAAAAGAAACAGTAGTCAACGAAAGCGAACTTTCCGACGACGAGTTTTTAATCTACGAAGCCTTGCAACACCAAAGCTCGTTGAAAGTACAAAACATTATGGATATACTGAATAAGAAGTCGGTTTTGCCCGTCATTCAAAAGCTTATTCATAAAAACATCATCACATTAGAAGAAGAAATTCAGGAAGTTTACAAGCCTAAACTCACGCGTTACATCAGGTTGCATTCGCACTACCAATCCGAAGAAAATTTGATTGCCTTGTTGGATACTTTCAACAAAAACGCCAGCAAACAAAAAGAATTGGTATTGCAATATTTTCAACTACAAGCCCAAGAACGCAAACCTATATCGGTGAAACAACTCACTGAGACAGCCAATATCTCTGCCGCCGTCATCAAAGCCTTAGTAGATAAAGGTGTTTTTGAAACCTATTACATACAGGAAGACCGCGTTAATTTTGCTCAAAACCAAAAGGAAAACCAACTCGCCTTAAGTGAAGCCCAACAAACAGCACACGATGAAATTGTAAATACATTTGCCGGTAAAGACGTTTGTTTGTTGCAAGGGGTTACTTCTAGTGGTAAAACCGAAATTTACACCAAACTCATCGAACAATACATAGCGCAAGGCAAACAAGTGTTGTATTTATTGCCGGAAATTGCTTTAACTACACAATTGGTTTCGCGTTTGACCAAACATTTCGGGAATAAAGTCGCTGTTTTTCATTCTAAATACAGCAATAACGAAAGGGTAGAAGTATGGCAAAATGTTTTGCAACAATCTGAGAAAGCGCAAATTGTTATCGGAGCGCGTTCGGCTTTGTTTTTGCCTTTTGCCAATCTCGGTTTAATTATAGTTGATGAAGAACATGAGCCGACTTTCAAGCAACAAGATCCGGCGCCTCGATATCATGCCCGTGATGCCGCTATTGTTTTAGCCAATGCGCATCAATCTAAAGTCTTGTTAGGTTCGGCCACGCCCAGCATTGAGACCTATTACAATGCGACTTCAGGGAAATTCGGTTTGGTTGTTTTAAAAGAACGTTTCGGCAAAGTGCAAATGCCTGAAATAGAATTGGTGGATTTAAAGGACAGTTATTTCCGCAAAAGAATGAAAGGCCATTTTAGTTTGACACTGATAGAACAAATCACCGAAGCTTTTTCCAATAACGAACAAGTAATTCTATTTCAAAATCGTCGCGGCTTTTCACCGGTATTGGAATGTTTAACTTGTGGTCATGTGCCGCAATGTCCACAATGCGATGTAAGTTTGACGTACCACAAATACAAAAACCAGTTGCGTTGTCATTATTGTGGTTACAATATGGCTAAGCCAACCAATTGCCATTCCTGTTCCAGTGTCGATTTAGAAACGAAAGGTTTCGGAACCGAGCAAATAGAGTTAGAATTGGCTTCTTTGTTTCCCAACAAAAACATCAAGCGCATGGACCAAGACACCACGCGCGGCAAATACAGTTTCGAAAAAATCATTGACGGTTTTAAGAATCGGGAAATCGATGTGTTGGTGGGTACTCAAATGTTGGCCAAAGGTTTAGATTTTGACAATGTTTCTTTGGTAGGTATCATGAACGCAGACAATATGCTATACCATCCGGATTTTCGCGCTTTTGAAAGAAGTTATCAAATGATGACACAAGTGGCCGGACGTTCCGGGCGTAGCGAAAAACGCGGGAAAGTGGTGATTCAAACCTATAATCCGTTGCACAATATCATTCAGCAAGTGACGCACAATGATTACGAGGGCATGTATAAAGAACAACTATATGAAAGAAAGATTTACTATTATCCACCGTTTTACCGTTTGATTCGCTTGACCTTAAAACACCGTGATTTTGAAAAATTGAAAGAAGGTTCAATGTGGCTGTATCAAGTATTGAAACAAAACTTATCGATTCCTGTATTGGGTCCGGAAGAACCGGCGGTGAGTCGCATTCGCAATGAATACATTCGAACTATAATGATTAAAATACCAACGGATGCGTCGTTGCAAGGCACAAAAAAAACTATCCAGAAAGTACTGAATAGTTTTGAAGTGGTAGCGCAATACAGAACCATAAAGGTTACTGTAAACGTTGATTTTTATTGAGTAAATCTAAGCAATAGCTAACGCTTTAATTAAATCTTCTTTCTTGTTGCGACTCAATGGAATTTTAGTCATTCCGATTTCAGCAAACTTACTATTGAAACGTTCTACTTTATCTATATTAATAATATAGGACTTGTGTACGCGAATGAATTTCTCTTTCGATAAATCCTGTTCGAAAGATTTCATCGTAGAAAGCACCAAGTTACTGTCGTCTTCCGTAACTACTTTTACATAATCACCATAGGCTTCAATCCATTTGATTTTATTAGTGTAAACCTTCAATTTTTTGAGGTTACTCTTAATAAAGATGTGTTCACCTTCTTCTTCCTGGTTTTCTTTCTTAAGCATATGGAACTCCATAGCTCTTCGAACAGAAGCATTGAAACGATCTAACGCGATAGGCTTTTGTAGGTAGTCTGTAGCGTCATAATCAAACGCTTTCATAGCATATTCCGCCTTGGACGTGATAAAAATAATTTGGGGTTTTACTTTTAATCCGTCTAAAAAATCAAATCCACTGATGACCGGCATCTCGATATCGAGAAAAATCAAGTCAACCGTGTGTACCGACATGCAATTCTTAGCTTCGATTGCATTAGAAAAATCACCTACTAAATGTAAATTCGGGTGATTATTTACTAGCTTTGCAATGATCATTCTTTGGATCGAACTATCATCAACAACAACACAATTTAATTTCATACTTTTTATTTATTATAGATTTGGTTTGGTAAAAATAGATAGTTTTTTTTTATCCACCTAACATTTCGTCGATTTTTTTTGCTTTTAAACGATATTTTTTACATTTAGACGATTTGTGATGTTTTGCGATTGGTTATTGAAAAGTATTTTATATCTTCGCGCCCAATTTAAAATTTAACAAAATTTATTATGAATCATTACGAAACTGTTTTCATCTTAAATCCCGTTTTATCTGAAGTTCAGGTAAAGGAAACAGTAAGCAAATTTGAAGATTTTCTTACTACAAGAGGAGCAAAGATGGTATCTAAAGAGGATTGGGGCTTAAAAAAATTAGCTTACGAAATCCAAAACAAAAAAAGTGGTTTTTACCATTTGTTTGAATTCCAAGTAGCTCCGGAAGTCTTAATTGCTTTCGAAACTGAATTCAGACGCGACGAAAGAGTGATGCGTTTCTTAACTGTTAGTTTAGATAAACACGCAGTAGCTTGGGCTGAAAGAAGAAGAGAAAAATTAAAAGTAAAAGCGTAAGTAGTATGTCAACAATCGAACAATCTGCAAAAGGAAAAAAAGACGGAGATATCAGATATTTAACGCCTTTAAACATTGAAACCAACAAGACTAAAAAATATTGTCGTTTCAAAAAATCAGGAATCAAATACGTAGACTATAAAGATCCTGATTTCTTATTGAAATTCGTTAATGAGCAAGGTAAAATTTTACCACGTCGTTTAACAGGAACTTCACTAAAATACCAAAGAAAAGTGTCTGTAGCTGTGAAAAGAGCTCGTCACTTAGCTTTAATGCCATACGTGGCCGATTTATTAAAATAATATTTAAACAATAGTTGTTGGTTTTCTGTCAAGAAACCTAACTTCTCTAATAAAGGACAACAACATGGAATTGATCTTAAAACAAGACGTTCAAAATTTAGGTTTTAAAGACGATGTAGTAACTGTAAAAAACGGTTACGGTCGTAACTACCTAATCCCGCAAGGTTTTGCTGTTTTAGCAACACCGTCTGCTAAAAAAGTTTTAGCTGAAAACTTAAAACAAAGAGCTTTCAAAGAAGCTAAAATTGTTGATGATGCTAAAAAATTAGCGGAAGCTTTAAAAGCATTAGAAATTAAAATTTCTGCTAAAGCCGGTGGCGAAAAACTTTTCGGTTCTATCACTAACATTGACATTGCTGCTGCTTTAGAAGCTGCCGGTCAACCAATCGATAGAAAATTCATCACTTCAGGTGTGGTAAAACGTACCGGTAAATACGCTGCTAGTGTAAGATTACACAGAGAAGTGGTTATCGAATTGCCATACGAAATTGTAGCTGAAAAATAATATTTCGATATACAGTATGAAAAGTCCCGATGTAAGTCGGGATTTTTTTTTACTTCGTCAGTTCGCTTCGCTCGTGTGAAGCTTTTTCCCGCTATACGTTGCAATCTTTTTATTTTTAAAAAAATAAAAAGGATTTCCACTGCAAACACGAAGTGTTCATCGAACTCAGATAAAAAATAAGAATATTGTGAGATAATCGGGGCTAGGCTTTAGTGTTAAAACAAAACCTCAGACCCCTAGAACCTTTAAAGAAAATGAAATACAAAAGACTTACCAAAGAACAATTCGAAGCCTTACACCAAGAATTCAGCAACTTTTTGGCGACGCAATCTATAGACAAAGCCGAATGGGATTCGATTAAAACCAAAAATCCCGAAGTAGCCGAACAAGAATTAGACGTGTTTTCCGATTTGATTTGGGAAGGCGTACTTGCCAACGCGCAGTATTTAGAGCATTTTTCTAAAAACCACATTTTCCTTTTTCATTGCCAGGAAACACTAATTCAATCGATAGTCCTAAAATCCTTAGAACCAGAAGTTGATTTCATGCAAAAAGAAGGATTACAATGGCTAAGCGACAACCTATTTACCGATGCAGTAGAAATTCATCTCGGTAAAAAAGAATATGAACAAGAGCGCAATATTGCCATATTCGATTTAATCACCCAAGGCGCTATCTTGAGTGACGGACAATTGTATTTGCAAATCAATGGGATAATTCAGTCGTAAACCCTACTGTTTTTCCAAAATATTGGCTATTTTAGTGCGCATTATTTGCCACTAGTTTAGCCAATTTTTTATGGATGTTCAGAAAATAATACAAGACTTACGCGACGAACTCAACCAACACAATTACAACTATTATGTGTTGGACAATCCTACCATATCCGATTTTGAATTCGATCAAAAACTTAAGCAGCTTCAAGAATTAGAAAGCCGGCATCCTGAATTCTTTGACGACAATTCTCCCACGCAACGTGTTGGCGGAACCATTACCAAAAATTTCCAAACGGTTGTACACGATTATCGCATGTATTCGTTGGACAATTCCTATTCCAAAGAAGATGTAATTGATTGGGAAAATCGCATCCAAAAAGTATTGGGTAACGTACCGTTGCAATATACTTGCGAACTCAAATACGATGGCGCTTCCATTTCCATAACGTATGAAAACGGCAAACTCAAACGCGCGGTCACTCGTGGTGATGGTTTTCAAGGTGATGATGTGACCAATAATATCAAAACCATCAAGTCAATTCCGTTGCAATTGAAAGGGAATTTTCCGGAGCGATTTGACATTCGGGGCGAGATTGTCTTGCCGTTTGAAGGTTTTGAAAAGATGAATCAAGAGCTTATCGAAATAGGTGAAACACCATATTCGAACCCAAGAAACACGGCATCGGGAAGTTTGAAATTACAAGACAGTAGCGAGGTTGCTAAACGACCTTTGGAATGTTTGTTGTACTTTATAGTGGGCAATAATCTCAATATCAAAACCCAATTTGAAGGTTTGGAAGCGGCCAGAAATTGGGGATTTAAAGTCCCGAAAGAAGCCAAGTTAGCCAATTCATTAAATGAAGTTTTCGACTATATTAACTATTGGGACGAACATCGCCACAAGCTTCCGTATGAAACCGATGGTGTGGTAATTAAAGTCAATAGTTTCCAATACCAAGATGAATTAGGTTATACAGCCAAATCGCCGCGTTGGGCTATCGCTTATAAATTCAAAGCTGAACAAGTTTCTACCCGGCTTAATTCGATTTCCTATCAAGTCGGTCGAACCGGTTCGATTACGCCGGTAGCCAATTTAGAGCCGGTACAATTGGCCGGAACTATAGTAAAAAGAGCTTCGTTACACAATGCCGATCAAATAGAAAAGTTAGACATCCGAATAGGAGATACTGTTTTTGTAGAAAAAGGAGGAGAGATTATTCCGAAAATAATCGGTGTTGATTTGGCTAAACGAAATGCGGAAGCCGTGCCAACACTATACATTACGCATTGTCCGGAATGCCAAGCCGAATTGGTGCGCAACGAAGGTGAAGCGAATCATTATTGTCCGAATTTTTATGGTTGTCCGCCACAAATTATTGGTAGAATTCAACATTTTATCACCCGAAAAGCGATGGATATTGAAGGATTGGGTGGAGAAACGGTTGCTTTGCTTTATAACAATGGTTTGGTAAAAGATTATGCTGATTTGTACGAGTTAACAGTTGACCAAATTCTACCCTTGGAACGAATGGCTCAGAAATCGGCTGAGAATTTAGTTAACGGTGTCCAAAAATCAAAAGAGGTTCCATTTGAAAGAGTGTTGTATGCTATCGGAATTCGCTATGTGGGTGAAACGGTGGCGAAGAAGTTAGCTAAACATTACAAATCGATTGACGCGATTCGTAATGCCTCCCTGATGGATTTGATTTTGGTGGATGAAATAGGAGAGAAGATTGCCCAAAGTGTTATCGAATTTTTTGATAATCCAGAAAACGTCCGAATCATTGAGCGCTTAAAACAATACGACGTTCAAATGGAATTGGTTGAAGTGCATAATCCAAATGCTACCAACAAATTAGCCGGAAAGACCTTTGTGGTGTCCGGAGTTTTTGAAAAATTCTCTCGCGATGATTTGAAGAAGGCTATTGAAGACAACGGCGGCAAAGTAGGCAGTTCCATTTCAGCCAAAACGGATTATGTAGTAGCCGGTGATAATATGGGGCCGGCAAAATTGGAAAAAGCCAACCAATTAAAAATTTCTATCATTACGGAAATTGATTTTTTAGCCATGATTTCAGACTAATATTTCTTACTTGTTTGTAATATTGTTAAAAATTTTAACAATAAATTATTGAGTTGTGAAATATTAGTTTAATTTTATTTCTCTAAAAAGCAACCACTTAAATAAACAGATGGGTAGTAACGAGTATTTGAAGCGATGGAGTAGTAATAAAATTGCCAGTATAATATTGACTACTTTTTTTATTGTTTCTTTCATAGAAATCACGGCTGAATTCAATGAAGATAAGGTGCTGGTTTGGCTAACAAAACCACTTATTTTACCGCTGCTGATCGGGTATTACATTAGACGTTCAAATAAAATCAATCCCTATTTTTTGATAGCCTTGTTTTTTTGTTGGATAGCCAATTTGCTTTTTATTGATAATACTTGGAATTACATTCTTTTCGGAGTAGCTTGTTTTTTAGTTTACAGAATATTGGTCATCATTATAGTGTTGAAAAAAGTAAAGATGCCTGATTTACTGCCATTGTTTTTGGGCAGTATCCCATTTGTTTTTATTTATGCATCTGTTGCTATTTTCACGTTTAGTACCATTGGTGATAGTTTATATCTCTTCCTGATTCAAGGGGTTTTTACTATTTTTCTGGGAGGTTTGAGTCTGGTAAATTATGTGTTGACTTCCAATAAAGCTAATAGAATTCTCTTTGTCAGTACCTTGTTATTTGCTATCAATCAATTCGTTTTTATACTGCGTTTTTATTATGAAGAGGCTAATTTTTTGCAAGCTATAGCCATGGCATTTTTTGTTTGGGCTCAATTTTTACTGACGAAATACATACTACATACAGAAAAGCAACGTAATCGCTACTTGATTGTCAATAAGTTGAAAGAAGTTGTTTAATCTAAAGTGATAAAGTCTCTATGCTTCAAAAAGGAAAAATAGTACAATACTTGACGATTGGCTTCTTTGCTGTGGGTATACTTGAAGTTGTTTCAGAGTATCTACAGAATAAACTACTGATTATTAGTTTAAAACCATTGATTCCACTCTTATTAATCGTAATATATACTATCGAATCTGAGTACAAAAACAAACTGTTCGTATTAGTCTTGCTTTCTTCCATGCTAACCAATATACTGTTTATTCCAAAATCCACCGAATATTTGCAATACGCTTTAATAGTCTTTACCATTCACCGAGTTTTGGTGGTATCTATGGTGTTGCGTTTGCAAAAAATCAAAGATTATATTCCTTTTTGTATAGCAACATTGCCCTTTCTGTTGGTCTTTTTTTACCTGTTTATGGAGACCGCCGAAATTCCGCAAAGAAGTTATCTATTGTTGTTAACCCAAAACATTTTGATTTCCGTATTCTCGGGTTTGGCTTTGTCCAGTTATGTGATGAACGACAATAAACAAAATTCGGTATTGTTGATTGCGGTTTTGCTTTTTGTGATGTTACAATTCACAGTCTTTATCGAAAAATACTTGTTGATTAACGAGTTTACGAATATTTTCCGACCATTAGCCATGACTTTTAATGTGTTGGCTTTTTTCTCCTTGTACAAATATGTGGTTGTGGCCGAGAAATCAAACTACAATTGATTTTCCATTGGAAATTACAGCGGTATCATCATCAAAGTAAAAATCAATTCGGCCCAAATTAATCCCGTAGCATCCAACTTGATTTACCAATACATCTTGACCAACACTATTTTTCAAAACAGTTGGTTTGTCTAAAAATGTATGTGTATGACCGCCAATGATTAAATCGATATCTTTGGTTAATGTGGCTAATTTAGTATCGCAAATTTTGTCCGGTTCGTCTTTGTATTTATAACCCAGATGCGACAAACAAATCACCAAATCGCATTTTTTTTCTTGTTTTAAAAGTCGGGCCATGTCTTGAGCAACTCCCACTGGATCTAAATAAATGGTCTCTTTATAGTTTTTCTTGTCTACCAAACCGTCTAAGCCAACGCCTAAACCAAAAACGCCGACTTTAATGCCGTCTTTGTTGATGATTTTATAAGGTTTTACGTGGCCGTTCATGACCGTATTTTTGAAATCATAATTGGCCGACACAAATTCGAATGACGCATGCGGTAATTGCGCGTACAAACCTTCAATACTGTTGTCAAAATCGTGGTTTCCGATGGTGGCTAAATCGTATTGCATCATACTCATCAACTTGAATTCCAATTCGCCGCCGTAATAATTAAAATAAGGCGTTCCCTGAAAAATATCTCCGGCATCCAACAGCAAAACGTTTGGATTTTCTTTTCGGATACTTTCAATCAAAGCCGCTCTTCTGGCCACGCCGCCCATATTAGGATTTTTGGGATGATTCGCCGGAAAAGGGTCTATATAACTGTGCACATCGTTGGTATGCAAAACCGTCAAATGTTTGGTGTTTACTGATTTGAAACTGCTCAATGAGAATCCTCCCAATCCTAACAATGCTGATGTAGCAGCCGTTTTTTGTATAAAATCTCTTCTTTTCATTTTACAATTCTTTGCTGATTCGTTGGTCTTTCTCGGCTTTGATTACTTTATTGGCTTTGAAATAGTCAATAATAATATTGCGAAGCTTATATTCAAGGTCGTAACGCTCGGTCGCTTTTTTAAAGAAAATCATGTTGTCACCGCCGTTCACTAAATAGTCTGAAGTCACTACATAATAGATTTTGGCATTTTCTAAAGGTTGTCCATTAACCAAAATATCTTTAGGTTGGTTGTCTTTGCCGATAGTAAAAGTCAATCCTTTTAACGGATGTGGTTTTTTCTCGGATATAATGTATTTTGCCATCTCCAAAATCTCTTCGCCTTTCAAGCCTACCACTATAGCAGAGTTTTCGAACGGCATAATCTCGTAAGCATTGCGAGCAGTGACATCACCTTTGGAAATAATGGTACGAATACCACCGTGATTGAGCAAACAAATATCAATCGATTTGTGTTCTCTTTGCTTAAAAACAATGTTGGATTTTTCAAAGGTAATGTCTGATAAAAAATTACCCATAGGGGTTTGCCATTCTCCTGATTTATCAATGGTTTCCGGAGCATTGGCCAAAACCATACTTAAATCTTTATCAATGTTGTCACGGTAAGGTTTGATGAAATTTTCAATTTGCTGAGCCGATTGTCCGGCAGTAGCATTCGCTGTTTCAGCAGGTTGGGTAATTCCGATTTCTTTGCCTTCAATTCGGGTGACGTAGAATTTTTTTTCAGCACAAGATGTAAATGCGGCAAATGTTAATAATAAAACAAAAAGTTTCGTTACAACGTTATAGTTTTTTAGATTTACCATCGCTTTTGGCTCTTATTTTTAGTAATATTGCAATTCAAGTAAAAGTAGTATGTTTTTAAATTACTTAAAGGATTTTTCAACAAAAAAAATAGTTAAAAAAAGGTTATCAAATGTAAAGCATTTGACCTCAGAGGGTAAAATAAAAACGGTTGGAATTATCTTTGACGAATCGTATTTTAAAGAGCGAGAAGCTTTAGTTCAGGAGTTAATCCAAAACGGCATTGCTGAAAACGCGGTTAAAGTATTGGTTTTTAAAGATAAAATCAAAAAAAACGAATCGTTCGATTATCCTACTTTCAGCTACAAAGATTTGAGTTGGCACGGGACAGTTGACAAGAAAGAAGTTGAGGATTTTATAGCTGAACCGTTTGATTTGTTAATCAACTATTACGATACTGAAAAGGTAGCACTGCTGTTGGTGTCCAACCTATCAAAAGCTATTTTTAAAGTTGGTTTTGCTTCCATCGATAAAAGGCTTAATCATTTCATGATCAATACAAATGCTGAGAATTATAAAGTCTTTGCTGAAGAAATGTTCAAATATTTAAGAATTCTAAACAAAATTTAAAATGCAATCATTAATTGGTACCGGAGTTGCGTTAGTTACCCCTTTTAAAAAAGATTTCTCTGTAGACGTTGAAGCCTTAAAGGCCATCGTGAATTTTCAAATTGACAATGGCATAGATTATCTAGTGGTTTTAGGCACTACAGCAGAAAGCGCTACTTTGTCTAAAGATGAAAAAGAGTTGGTAATACAAACGGTCGTACAAACCAACAAAGGAAGATTGCCTTTGGTTTTAGGAGTTGGCGGAAATAATACACAAGAAGTCGTGGCCGAGTTGCAATCAAGAGATTTTAGTGATTTTACTGCTGTACTCTCCGTGTCGCCTTATTATAACAAACCAACGCAAGAAGGAATATACCAGCATTTTAAAGCTGTAGCGGAAGCTTCACCTGTTCCGGTTATCTTATACAATGTTCCGGGCAGAACGGCAAGTAACATGTTACCTTCAACAGTAATACGTTTGGCCCAAGATTTTAAAAACATTGTGGCCATCAAAGAAGCTGCGGGCGATATAGTACAAGCCATGAAGTTAATCCAAAACGCTCCTAAAGGTTTTCTGGTGATTTCAGGGGATGATATGATAACATTACCAATGGTGTTAGCCGGTGGTGCTGGAGTAATTTCGGTTATCGGAGAAGGTTTTCCGAAACAATTTTCAGAGATGGTTCACTTAGGATTGAACAGAAAAGTAGACGAAGCTTACCAACTTCATTACCTTTTAGCGGATTCTATCGATATGATTTTTGAACAAGGTAATCCGGCCGGTATTAAAGAAGTTTTCAAAAGCTTAGGTTTAGCAGAAAACACAGTTCGTTTACCTTTGGTTAATGTGGATGAAAATTTAGCCAACCGACTCAAAGATTTTACCAACAAAATCTCCAACATGTAGTTTTTGGTCATCCAAAAAAAATATTTTGTTGTAAACAATTAATAACTAAATTTGTCCCCTATTTCTGGGACTGGTTTAAAGTCGGGAATGACTTAAATATCAGTAATCTTTAACACACTAATGAAGAAATTTTTAGCCCTTATAACCATTGTTGTTTTTTTTGCTTCTTGTAGTGAATACCAAAAGGCATTAAAATCCGAGGACATCGCAGTAAAGTTTACCATGGCAACCAAGATGTACGAAGCCAATAAACACAACAAGGCCATTCGATTGTTTGAACAAATATCACCTAGTTATAAAGGTAAACCCCAAGCAGAGCGTTTATTCTACATGTACTCGCAATCGCTTTATAAAACTAACCAGTTTTATTTAGCCGGTTACCAATTTGAAAGTTTTTCTTCTAGCTATCCTAAAAGTGAAAAGGTTGAAGAAGCTTTGTTTTTAGGTGCTAAATGCTTTTCAAAACTATCTCCGGTGTACAGTTTAGATCAGGTTGATACTTACAAAGCCATTGATAAGTTACAAAACTTTATTGATGTTTATCCTAATTCAACCTATCTGGCAGAAGCCAATAGCTTGGTTAAAGTCCTTAGAGAAAAATTGGAAAAAAAGGCTTTTGAAAATGCCAAACAGTACAATACTATATCGGATTATAAAGCGGCTATGGTAGCTTTTGATAATTTTATCATTAATTATCCCGGAACGCCTTACAAAGAAAAAGCATTATTTTACAAATTTGATTCGGCTTACAACTTAGCCATCAATAGTGTTTCTACTAAAATGGAAGAACGATTAAACGCCGCTATAGCTGCTTATCAAAGTTTAATTAAGTTCAAACCGGATACCGAATACAAAACTAAAGCTGACGAAATGTTGGCTCGTATTGAAAACGATTTAAAACAATTTTCTAAATAATAAGTCATGGATTTAAAAAAGACGAATGCACCGGTAAACACAATTACCTACAACAAAACGGTAATTGAAGAGCGCACCGGTAATGTTTATGAGGCAATTACAATAATGGCTAAAAGAGCAAATCAAATCAATTCTGAAATCAAAAAAGAATTGACTGAAAAATTAGAAGAGTTTGCTACTTACAACGATAGTTTAGAAGAAATCTTCGAAAACAAAGAACAAATCGAAGTATCTAAATTTTACGAGAAATTACCAAAACCTCATGCATTGGCCGTTCAAGAATGGTTAGATGACAAAATTTATTACAGAGATACTACAAAAGACTAATTCCTATGTCTGTTTTAAGCGGTAAAAAAATACTACTCGGTGTCTCCGGAGGAATTGCTGCTTATAAAACGGCGACATTAGTCAGATTATTTATAAAAGCCGGTGCCGATGTCCAAGTGGTCATGACACCGGCTTCTAAGGATTTTGTTACACCGCTAACCTTATCCACACTTTCCAAAAATCCGGTTCATTCTACTTTTTACAACGAAGAAGATGAGGACGCGAAATGGAACAATCATGTTGAGTTAGCACTTTGGGCCGATTTAATGCTGATTGCGCCTGCAACCGCCAACACCTTGTCTAAAATGGTTAATGGGAACTGCGACAATCTTTTAATTGCTACATATTTGTCTGCCAAATGTCCGGTTTACTTTGCTCCGGCCATGGATTTAGACATGTACAAACATCCGTCAACATTAGCCAGTTTTCAAACCCTGAAGCAATTCGGCAATACTATTATTCCGGCAGAAAGTGGTGAATTGGCCAGTGGTTTATCCGGAGAAGGTCGTATGGCGGAACCGGAAAATATAGTAGCTTTTATTCAACGCGATTTGGAAAACCAATTGCCCTTGAGAGGAAAGCAGTTTCTAATCACAGCCGGTCCAACCTATGAAGCTATCGATCCCGTTCGGTTTATAGGCAATCATTCTACCGGTAAAATGGGCTTTGATATTGCAGAATGTGCCGCACAACTCGGTGCAACCGTAACCTTGATTTCCGGTCCAACAACTTTACAAGTTCAGAGCAAAAATATTGCTTTGGTTCGAGTGACTTCGGCTGCCGAAATGTATGCGGCTTGTCATCAATATTATCCTGAAGTTGATGTAGCCATCTGTGCTGCTGCTGTAGCCGATTACAAACCTAAATTTGCGGCCGATCAAAAGATTAAAAAAAGCGAAAATACACTTACTTTAGAACTCGAAAAGACGAAAGATATTTTAGCCTCGCTTGGACAAAGTAAAGAAAACCAGTTTTTAATCGGATTTGCTTTGGAAACTGAAAATGAAATTGAAAACGCTAAGTTGAAAATTCAGAAAAAAAACTTAGATTTGATTGTTTTAAATTCGCTGCAGGATAAAGGCGCCGGTTTTGCTACAGCAACCAATAAGGTGACATTTATCGATAAAAATTTCGATATTGAAGCTATGCCTTTGAAGTCGAAAGAAGCTGTAGCGACCGACATCATCAACAAAGTAATATCGCATTATGAAAAAAATAGCTAGTTTTCTTTTTTTGTTTTTTATCGGTTTAACCCAAGCGCAACAACTGAATTGCACTGTTCAAGTCATTTCAGATAAAGTGACCAATGCCAATACGCAGATTTTTAAGAATTTGGAAAAGTCTGTCAGCGAGTTTGTCAATAAAACCGATTGGACCGGAGAAGAATACAAGCAACACGAAAAAATCAACTGTTCAATGGTAATTACGGTGAACAGCTACGACTCTAATCAGTTCAACGCTACTTTGCAAATCGAATCTTCGCGTCCGATTTTTAATTCTTCTTATGCGTCACCGGTTTTTAATTACAACGATAAAGACTTTAATTTTCGCTATATAGAGTTTGAAAATTTAATTTTTAATCCGGCCAGTTTCGACTCTAATTTGGTTTCCGTTTTGGCTTTTTACAGCTACATGATTTTAGGTTTTGATGCCGATACCTACGCTTTGAATGGCGGAAGATCATGGTTTGATACAGCCCAACAAGTATTGTCGGTAGCCCAACAAAGTGGATACAAAGGTTGGTCTCAGGCCGACGGTAACCAAAACCGTTACTTTTTAATCAGTGATTTGTTGTCCGGAACTTTTGATGCGTTCAGAGAATCGATGTACCAATACCACAGAAACGGGTTAGACACTATGACTAAGGATACCAAAGTCGCCAAAGAAGCAATTATTACCTCCATCAATACGCTAAGCTCTATTTACAGTGTGCGTCCGAATGCTTTCTTGACTCGCGTATTTTTTGATGCTAAAGTCGATGAAATTGTATCCATACTTTCCGGCGGACCAAAAGTGCCGGTATCGGATGCCATCGATACTTTGAACCGAATTTCACCACTTAATTCAGCCAAATGGGCTACAATTAAGTTGTAATTTTTTGTTGCCATACCTTATCCTCATTCCGCTATTATGATTACGTCACTGTCGATTGAAAATTTCGCTTTAATTGAAAAATTGAATATCGATTTTTCCAAGGGTTTTTCAATTATTACAGGAGAAACCGGAGCCGGAAAGTCAATACTTTTGGGTGCTTTGGGTTTGGTTTTAGGAAAAAGAGCCGATTTGTCTTCCTTGAAAAATAAAGAGGAAAAGTGCATAGTGGAAGCCAATTTTGAGATTGGCGCCTACAATTTGCAATGGTTTTTTGTTGAAAATGATTTGGATTATGAGCAGGAAACCATCATCAGAAGAGAAATTTTGCCTTCGGGAAAATCAAGGGCATTTGTCAATGATAGTCCGGTTAATCTGCAGCAATTACAAGATTTGAGTCAGTTTTTAATCGATGTGCATTCCCAACACCAAACCTTAGAGTTGGCTGACGAAGCTTATCAATTTAAGATTATAGATGCCATTGCTTCCAACCAAGAACTTATTGCATCTTATGTTACTAAACTGAAGCAATACCGCACGGCTAAGTCTGATTTAGAGTCAAAACAATCGTCCTTGTCAAGCATCTTGAAAGAGAAAGATTATAATGAGTTTCTTTTTAATGAATTGCAAGCAGCCAATCTGAAAGCAGGAGAATTAGAAGGGTTGGAGAAAAGTTATGAGGCTTTAAACAATGTCGAATTGATCAAAGACAACCTTTCCATGTTATTGGCTTTGGCTAATGATGAGCAATTCGGATTGTTGAAAAACTTAAAAGAATTTAGAGCCGTACTTCAAAAAAACAGTGGTTTTTCTGCCGAATACCAAGCCTTGTCCGAAAGAACGCAATCGGTTGTTATAGAGTTGGATGATATAGTCGCCGAGTTGGCAAAAGAATCCGATTCCGTTTTTAGTGATCCCGAAAAATTAGAGCTCATCAACCAAAAGTTACAGCTTATTTATACTTTACAAAAGAAACATCAAGTCCTAACAGTAGAGGAATTAATTGCTATCCAAAATGAACTGGAATCTAAAGTAGTTTCTGTGGTTAATTTGGAGGAAGAAATGATTGCTTTGCAAAAAACTATTGAGGATGTCGAAGCGGAATTGGATGTGATTTCTGTCCAAATTTCCTCAAGTAGGAGAGAAGCTATTCCGGGTTTGACCCATCAATTGGTTCAAATTTTAGCCCAATTAGGCATGCCTAATGTCCAATTTAAAATAGAGATTTCTGCTTCCGGCAGCTACCGTAATAACGGTAAAGACGATTTATTGTTTTTATTTTCGGCCAACAAAGGCACTGATTTCGGAGTGTTGAAAAAAGTGGCTTCCGGAGGTGAAATGTCCAGAATCATGTTGGCAGTGAAGTCGGTTTTAGCGCAATATTCAAAATTGCCAACCATCATTTTCGATGAAATAGACACCGGTGTATCAGGTGAAATTGCCAATAAAATGGGTGAAATTATGCAACAAATGAGTAAAACCATGCAAGTTTTTGCGATTACCCATTTGCCACAAATTGCCGCCAAAGGAATTTCCCATTACAAAGTTTACAAAACCGTTTCGGGCGAAAGTACGGTTTCAGAGTTGAAACTGTTGTCTGCAGAGGAACGCATATATGAAATTGCAGAAATGCTTTCCGGTAAAGACATCAGTGATTCGGCATTGAATCATGCCAAAGCTTTACTAAACTAACCGTTTAAATTTGTTACTTTTGTGCCACTTTTAATTTAATACAAGAACTTAATTACTACAGCATATGATTATAGAACCAAGAATGCGCGGCTTTATTTGTTTGACAGCTCATCCCGATGGATGTGCTCAAAGCGTTAAAAATCAAATCCAATATGTGCAATCAAAAGGTGCCATTGATGGCGCAAAAAAAGTTTTGGTCATTGGAGCTTCAACCGGTTTCGGATTGGCTTCTCGTATCACTAGTGCTTTTGGCTCAGGTGCAGCTACTATTGGCGTTTTCTTTGAAAAAGAGCCTGCAGAAGGAAAAACAGCAACTCCGGGTTGGTACAACACAGCCGCTTTTGAAACAGAAGCTCACAAAGCCGGACTTTACGCAAAAAGTATCAATGGCGATGCTTTTTCTAATGAAATCAAACAAAAAACAATCGATTTAATAAAAGCCGATTTGGGTCAGGTAGACATGGTGATTTACAGTCTAGCATCACCCGTACGTATGCACCCGATTACTGGCGTTTTACATCGTTCTGTATTGAAACCGATAGGCGGTACTTTTACCAACAAAACGGTTGATTTTCATACCGGTAATGTAACTCAAGTGTCGATTGAACCTGCTAATCAAGAGGATATTGACAATACAGTAGTCGTTATGGGTGGAGAAGATTGGGCTATGTGGATGGAAGCTTTGCAAAAAGCCGGAGTGTTGGCCGAAGGAGTTTCCACAATCGCTTACTCTTACATTGGTCCTGAAGTTACCGAAGCGGTTTACAGAAAAGGAACTATAGGAAGAGCCAAAGATCATTTGGAAGCCTCAGCTTTTGAAATAACCGATAGTTTAAAATCGATTAACGGTAAAGCTTATGTTTCGGTTAACAAGGCATTAGTAACCCAAGCCAGTTCGGCTATTCCGGTTATTCCGCTTTACATTTCATTGCTTTACAAAATCATGAAAGCGGAAGGCGTACACGAAGGTTGTATTGAACAAATTCAACGTTTATTTTCAGAAAGATTGTACGCTGGTAAAGATGTGCCAACTGATGAACAAGGCAGAATTCGCATTGATGATTGGGAAATGCGAGAAGATATACAAGAGAAAGTTAAGGCTTTATGGGCTACAGCTACCACAGAAAATCTTCCTGAAATTGGAGATTTGGCAGGTTATAAACAAGACTTTTTGAATTTGTTTGGTTTCGGATTTGAAGGTGTTGATTACAATGCAGAAGCAAATGAGATGACTTTGATCCCAAGTATTATCAATAGTTAAAATCATTTCATGTTTTTAATTTAATTAAACTCACAAAAATTTGTGGGTTTTTTTATTTTTTATACCTTTATAGCAATTAACTTTAATCTTTAACAAATGAAAAAAATTACTCTATTGCTGATGTCTTTTATCAGTTTTGCTGCTTTTGGGCAATTTCCTGCGCCCTATTGCGGACCGATGACTTTCACGAGCAATGTGGAGCCAATTACTTTGGTCAATTTTGCAGGTATTAACAATACCAGTTCTGCAACTGTAGGTCAAAATAACGGCACAACCATCATTGCTCATGAAGATTACACTGCGCTAACCGGTAATGTGTTGGCAGGAAGCACTTATCCAATTACACTCAAAGGAAATACGGATGGAAATTTTACCACCAGATTGAGAGTGTTTGTAGATTGGAATGCAGATAATGATTTTGATGATGCTGGAGAATCTTACGATATTGGAAATATTGTTAACTCTACCGGAGAAGACGCTATCGAATTAGTAGGCAGTATTACTGTACCTGCGAATGCTTCTGCAGGTTCTAAAAGAATGCGCGTAGTGAAGCGATTTAATGCTTTTGGTACGGCTTGTCAAACAGGAGCCGGTTACGGTCAAGCAGAAGATTATACTCTAAGTGTTTCTTTACCAGCTTGTGCTGTGCCTACTGCAGGTGTTGCTACTGTTACTTCTTCAACTACAGCTGATTTATCTTGGACTTCAGGCGGTGCTGCTAATGCAGAAGTAAAAATTCAACCTGCTGGAACCGGCGTTCCTGCAACCGCTAATGATACAGGTGTAAACGTTTCTGGAAATACTTATGCTGCAACTGCTTTGTCTCCAATGACTGCTTATGAGTTTTATGTAAGAGATGAATGTTCAAGCGGAACTAGCTTTAGTACTTGGGCAGGACCTTTTACTTTCAATACTACTATTGCTCCTGGTTGTGCTAGTAATTTAGTGCCTGTTAATGGCTCTACAACTGTTTCACCGGGAACTGTAACTTTCTCTTGGGATGCTCCAACAACCGGTGACCCTGCAACCTCTTATGATTTATATTATGGTTTGACAGCAGGTAATGCTACTATTTTAGTTGGTAATTTCACGACTACTTCAACACCAATTAATATCACAGGATATAACACAACTTTCTATTGGAAAGTAGTTCCTAAAAATGCCGGTGGTTCTGCAACAGGTTGTTCAGAATCAAGCTTCACGACAATTGCTCCTCCTGGTTATTGTTTAACTTCACCAAACGGTCAATGGCCGAGTGGTACTGCTGGTTATACTCCTGAAACTTGTGATGGTCTTACAGAGAATACAATTACAACAGCCGGTTATGCTGGTGAATATTCTTTGGTAAATGTTGTTTCAGGTGAAACTTATACATTCAAAAGTTCATTCGCAACTGATTTGATTACTATTAGTGCTGACGGTGGTGCTACTGCTGCAGAATATGGAACAACTCCTGTTACTTGGGTTTCAACTCTTACCGGTCAAGTACGTTTTTATACTCACGCTGATACAGATTGTACTGATAACACTGATAACAGAACTAGAATTGTAATTTGTGGTGTTCCTTCTACAGATTCTCCTGATTATGTGAGTTTACAATGGCCACCTACAGCTACTATTACTCAAGGAGGTACTGTTACTGTTTACGGTCAAGTTTACGAAGGCGGATTAACAGATGTTGCTCCAAATATCGACGGTCAAGCACCTGGGATTAATGCATGGGTTGGCTATAGTACAACAAATACAGATCCTAGCACATGGACAACTTGGGTAGCAGCTACTCACAACGCCAATTCAATTGGAAATAATGACGAATACGAAGCCAATATTGGTGCTACTTTAGCACCGGGTACTTACTACTATGCTACTCGTTTTAACTTAAACAACGGTGCTTATGTATACGGTGGTATTAACCAAAGTTCTCCAAACAATGGTAACTTCTGGGATGGAACTACTTTTGTTAACGGTATTTTGACTGTAAATCCACCACCAGCTCCTGCTAATGATGAGTGTAGTACAGCTACAGCTTTAACTGTTGGCGGTACTTATGCAGCACAATTAACTGATGGTACTACCGTTGGTGCTACTGATTCAACACAAGCTAATCCAACGACTTGTTTTGGTTTTAGTGGTGGTGATGTTTGGTACAGTGTTGTAGTTCCAGCTAGTGGAAGCTTAACAATTGAAACAGGCGATTCAACTACTGGTGCTACAGGTTTAGATACAGTAGTTACTATTTACTCTGGTGACTGTGCAGTATTGACACAAGTTGATTGTGATGATGATGGTGCTGCTACAGGTGCTTACTCTTTCAAAAGTTTAACTGGATTAACTCCTGGTTCTACTTTATACATTAGAGTTTATGAGTACAATAATGATAATGCAGGAGGTTTTGCTATCTCTGCTTATGATGCTTCTTTGAGCAATGGTTCATTTGATTCAGCTAATTTTACATATTATCCTAACCCGGTTAAGAATGTTTTGAACCTTTCTTACAACCAAGAAATTACTTCAGTTGAAGTATTCAATATGGTAGGACAAAAAGTAAGCAGCAACAATTTGGATGCAACTTTGGGTCAAGTTGACATGTCTCAATTACCTAATGGTATTTATTTGGTAAAAGTAGCAACAGCTAACAACCAATCTAAAACTATCAGAGTAATCAAAGAATAGTTTTCCAAACAATTAAATATTGATAGGCCACCTAAATTTAGGTGGCCTATCTTTTTTTATAATATCCTATCTTTGTTAAAAATTACCAGATGTTTTTTTCAATCATTATACCGGTTTACAATCGTCCCGAGGAGATAAAGGAGTTGCTGGATAGTCTCTTAGCGTCTAATTACACTAAACCTTATGAAATTGTTGTGGTAGAAGATGGTTCATCAATTCCGTGTCAACCCATCATCGATTCATTTTCTACTCAATTGAATATTTCCTACTATTTTAAAGAAAATAGCGGCCCAGGTGATTCTAGAAATTTCGGAATGAGGAAAGCCCAAGGCGATTACTTTCTAATCTTTGATTCGGATTGTATTATACCTCAAAACTATTTGTTGGAAGTAGAAGCGGAACTCGAGACAGAATTTACAGATTGTTTTGGCGGTCCCGATGCCGCATTGGATTCATTTTCTAAGATTCAAAAAGCAATCAATTTTGCAATGACCTCTTTTTTAACAACCGGTGGCATCAGAGGTGGCTCTGAAAAAATAGGAAAATTTCAACCCCGAAGTTTCAATATGGGGATTTCTAAAAAGGCGTTTGAAGCCTCCAATGGCTTTGGGAATATTCATCCCGGTGAAGATCCGGATTTATCCATTCGATTATGGAAAATGGGATTTCAAACGCGATTGTTTCCTAAAGCTTTCGTCTATCACAAGCGCAGAATTGATTGGCAAAAGTTTTCTGTTCAAGTATCCAAATTCGGGAAAGCACGACCTATTTTAGACAGTTGGTATCCTGAATACCAAAAACCAACTTTTCTCTTTCCTACACTCTTTATATTGGGATTTGTTTTCTCCATTGCAGTGTTACCGTTCGGGTTTGTTTTCCCTATAGCTTGTTATAGTATTTACTATTTATTGCTCTTTATTTCTGCAACTATTCAAAGTAAAAGCATTGAAATTGGTTTTTTGGCATTGATTGCAGTAACCAAACAATTTTGGGGTTACGGACTCGGATTCTTGCAATCATTTATTAAAATCAAATGTTTGAAACAGCAACCGCAAAAAGCTTTTCCTGAACTTTTTTTTAAAGTGAAATCATGACAAAAATCATCGGATTAACCGGCGGCATCGGAAGCGGTAAGACTACTGTGGCTCGGTATATAGCGGCGCAAGGCATTCCGGTTTATATTGCAGACGAGGAAGCTAAAAAAGTTATGAATACTCCTGAAGTGCTGTCTTTAGTTGCCAAGACTTTCGGAGACAGTGTTATCGAAAAAGGGGTTATCAATCGACAAAAGTTAGCCCAATTGGTTTTTAATGCTCCTGAAAAATTGCAAGAACTCAACAACATCATCCACCCAAAAGTTAAACAAGATTTTGAAAATTGGGTTAAAAAACACCACAATCATCCGTTTGTAATTAAAGAAGCTGCAATTTTATTCGAATCGGGCAGTTATCAATATTGTGATAAAATTATTACCGTTACAGCTCCGGAAAATGTTAGAATACAAAGGGTTATGCAAAGAGACAGTGTCACGGAAGACCAAGTGCTTGCCAGAATGCAAAACCAATGGAAGGAAGATGAGAAAATTGCACTAAGTGACTATGTAATCCAAAATGTCAATATCGAACACACTAAAATTCAAGTAGATAATATTCTTAAAACATTGAAAAAAAATCAGTAATGACATAAGTTGTTAATGTTTGGTTAATGTATTTATTGTCTAAATGTTAAAATGCTAAATTTGTTTAATGAATAAATTGTTTTTCCGAATTCTTGTAGTCTTAATGAGCTTGTCCCTGATAGGTATCATTTTGGTACAAGTTTATTGGTTCGACAAGTCTTTTGAAAACAACGAAGAACAATTTAAATTTCATGTAAAGCAAGTTCTGGGTAATGTAGCTAATAAACTTCAGAAATACGAGGCTTATACTTTCTACGAAAAATACAATCACGTTAAAGACAGTATTGGAAAAGCCCCTGAAAAAAGTGATTTTTTGGAATTTGGTTATTTTCAAAGAGACTCCAGAACTAACGAAACTATAGTGTATTCTAACAGTATAATTTCTGAAGATTACGGAATCTCACCTTCGTTCTTTGATAAAAAACTCGACAGTTTAAAGGGAATTAAAAATTTTTCAGCCAATCGGAAAACAGAGGTGTACTCTGATGGTGTAGATAATTCATCCATCAAGCAAAACAGTTCTCCTGATGTGAAAATTGAAAAAACAGGTTCGTTAGATTTGTTGAACAACTACCAATTTGAAATGTTTTTTCGTGATATCGCCGCTATGCGACCAATACAAGAAAGAATTTCAAACGAGATGCTGCAGAAGATGTTATCAGAAGAGCTAAAAGAATACGGTGTAAAAACACCTTTTGAGTTCAACGTTTACAGTAACGGATTAGCGACTAAAGTAAAATCGGAAAATTTTAAATACGATAAAGCTTCAACTTATTCTATTCCAATCTTTATTGATAACGACGGCAACAATAAGTACCAATTGCTCATCACTTTTCCGCAAAAGAAAAAGTTTTTGTTTTCCGAGTTGATTGCCATCTGCGTGTTGTCCATCATTTTTACGTTAATCATCATCATTGCTTATTCTAGTGCTTTGAGTCAATTGATAAAGCAACGTCAGATTTCAGAAATCAAAACTGATTTCATCAACAACATGACGCACGAGTTCAAAACACCTATAGCTACGATTAACTTAGCGTTAGATGCGATCAAGAATCCAAAGGTGATTGAAGACAAAGAAAAAGTTCACCGCTATCTGCAAATGATTCGCGACGAAAATAAGCGAATGCACGCTCAAGTAGAAAACGTATTGCGCATTTCAAAGTTGGAGAAAAAAGAGCTTGACATTAGCAAAGACAGCAACGATATACACGGAATTATAGAAGACGCTATCGAACACGTTAACTTGATTATCGAAGACCGTGAAGGTAAAATTACCACGCATTTCGATGCTACCAGAACTACGGTATTGCTCAATGATGTTCACTTTACCAATGTTATAGTAAACATCCTGGACAACGCCATCAAATATTCGCCTTTAGCACCAATAATCGATGTATACACCGAAAACGTAAAAGAGTTTGTTATTATTAAAATAAAAGACCAAGGCGCCGGAATGTCAAAAGTCGCCCAAAAAAGAATTTTTGAAAAATTCTATCGCGAACATACCGGTGATTTGCACAATGTTAAAGGCCACGGCTTAGGTTTGGCTTATGTTAAACGAATAGTTGACGACCACAACTGTCAAATATTTGTAGAAAGTGAAAAAGGAAAAGGAAGCACATTTATAATTAAAGTCCCACTCATAAATTAAAATAGACTATGGAAACAAATAAAAAAATACTTTTAGTAGAAGATGACCAAAACTTCGGTATCGTATTAAGAGAATATCTTACCCTTAACGACTTCGATGTAACCTTGGCCAAAAATGGGATGGAAGGTTTTGAAAAATTCAAAAAAGACAATTATGATTTGTGTATTCTCGACGTCATGATGCCTTATAAAGATGGTTATACCTTGGCCAAAGAAATCAGAGAAAAAAACAAAGACGTGCCTTTGATTTTCTTAACCGCCAAGTCCATGAAAGAAGATGTCATGAAAGGCTACAAAGTTGGTGCCGATGATTATTTGAATAAACCTTTTGACTCCGACGTTTTATTGATGAAAATCAAAGCCATTATCCAAAGAAAGGCTTCCGAAAATAAAAACGAACCGGCCAAATTCGAATTCCAAATTGGTAAATTCATGCTTAACTCTAAGTTGCGTTTCTTGAAATTTGAAGACCAAGAACCAATCAAATTATCACCTAAAGAATCCGATTTGTTGAAAATGATGGCCATCTACGAAAACGATTTGATGCCGCGTGAATTGGCCTTAACCAAAATCTGGAGAGAAGACAACTATTTTACCTCAAGAAGTATGGACGTGTACATCGCCAAATTGCGTAAGTACCTAAAAGACGATCCAAACGTAGAAATTTTAAACATCCACGGAGAAGGTTTCCGTTTAGTCGTAAAGAAATAAATAACATCCCTGTCAGCTGACGGGGATTTTTTTTAGGAGCTGTTCCGGCTTTCCGTTCCAATCTTTTTAAATTGCCGAGGCTAATTTAAAAAGGATTTCCACTGCAATCCGGGCTAGGGTTTTAGTGTTTATTGAAAGTTAAGTTGTACCGCACAGCAAACTTTGTCATGAGCGCTAAGTGTAAAAGTAGTAGTTGTATCAGCTTCGTTTTTCCCAATAGCTACAGTATCGTGTAACGAAACTTCCTTTAGGTAATTGATTTCAAAACTTTGTAGTTGTTGTTCCAACAGTAGTTTCGGCGACACATAATCCAAACACCATTCCAAGTATTTGATGCTATTGGCGTGATTCACTATATCCAAGTCTGATAACAATACCTTTTTTTCAACAACCAATTCGGTCGTTAGCGTAGTGTCAATTTTAGTAAAGCTTTCCGCAGTGGCCGACTCATCCGGATATTTTTCAAAATGCTCGTGAGGTAAAGCCAAAGCTTCCGGTCGGCGACTTTTAGTATTAAAAACAGCCCAAAACGTTTCGCATCCTGCCAACTTTTCATCACCCAAATACAATTCCAAACACCTAATAGAACGCGAATTTTCCAACGATTGAATCCAGGTTTTTACCGTAACTACATCCCGCCATTGTGGCAATCGATTTACTTCTACTCGCATTCTGCTCAATACCCAAGCCTGATGGTGCGCTTGCATATCGCTAAAGCTTATCCCGCCCAATTCGGCATGTAAAGCTGCCGTCAACTGTAAAATGTTGCACAAATCGGTGTACTTCAAATAGCCGTTCGGATAACATTGCAAAAAGTTGATTTCCCAGTCTTGGGTTAGTTTGGAAGTGAAATTTGGTGCAATGGGCATTTTTAGAATTAGGATTTAGGAATTAGGACCCGAGGCGCAGCCGAACTGTATGGAGCGTAGCGGAATAAATTATGAATTATGAATTATGAATTGGTTTTCTATGTTTTCAATTATTGTTGTCCTGTCAGTTTTATAATCAAACCAAGTGGTATTTTCTGTTCTTTTGAACCAAGTAATCTGGCGTTTGGCAAAGCGACGTGTGTTCATTTTGATGTTATCAACGGCTTGGCCTAAAGTTACTATGCCGTCAAAATACTCAAACAGTTCACGATAACCAACAGTTTGCAGTGCATTCAAGCTTTTATTCGGATACAGCTTTTCGACTTCATTCAATAATCCTTCTTGTAACATTAAGTCAACACGTTGGTTGATTCGGTCATACATTACTTCTCGCTCGGCTTCTAATCCAATGACAATAGGCGTGAAGTTCCGACTGTTTTTCTTTTGTCCGATAAAGCTCGAATACGGTTTTCCGGAACCGATACTCACTTCTACAAAGCGTTTCATCCGTTGCGGATTTTGCAAAGTTTGCGGATTTTCCAGGCTTAGTTTTTGGTAATAATCAGGATTATGTTTTTTTAACTCTTGCTGTAGATAAGTAATTCCAAATTGCTCAAAGTCAGCGTTAATTTGTTTCCGAACATTTTCATCTATCACCGGAAAATCATCAAAACCTTTCAATACGGCATCTACATACAAACCGGAACCGCCAACCATGATTTGGATGTTATTTTTTTCGAATAAGCTATCGAGTTTGGCAATGGCTTCTTGTTCAAAATCGCCTACCGTATACGATTCAAAAATGGATTTGTTTTGGATGAAATGATGCGGTGCTGATTGTAGCTCGACCTCCGACGGCACTGCGGTTCCAATGCGCATTTCTCTAAAAAATTGTCGGCTGTCGCACGAAAGAATATCACAACCGAAATGTCGGGCCAAAGTGATGCTTAAGGAAGTTTTTCCTATAGCAGTTGGTCCTATTATGGTAATTAAGTAGTTCAATGCATTATATTTTAGCCCCGATAGTAGTGGAAATCCTCGAAGAGATTGGAACGAATAGCGGGAAACGGCTTCAAATTAAAATTTTACAATTCGTATGACCTTATGTCGGCGCAAATAGCCTTGAATAATGGTTCGTGTATCGCGGTTGTTTTGCATCGGTATGATGATGTTTTTCAGTATTTCGATATTGTTGATTTGGTAATTCAAATCGAAGAAACAATAGCCTTTGTAAACTCCATTTTCTATTAAAACCGCACTGCGCTCGTTGACACTTCTGCCTCGGTCGATAATGACCATATTGTTGTTGTCAAACTTCATTTCGCTGATGAATTCCTCCACGCGTTCGTTGTATTCTTCCGTAGGTTCTTGGTTCAAACAAGCGCCTTTGCATTCTTTGATTTTGAGTTGAAAACAACCGTTTTTGGTTTCGTATAAGCCGTTTATCTTTTGACACAATTGGTATTCGGCGGTGATTTTGTGCAACAAATTTTTACCTTCTTGGATTGAAGTAAAAGAGGTGATTTCCTTTTTACGCCCGTCGGCTTTTTGGACTCTCAACGCTAAATAACCATTGGCATCTTTTTCAGCATACAAGGCATATTGGAAAATAGTTTTGCGTTGGGCTCGGTTGTAAATGGGTTTGTTGATTTTGATTTCTTCACTTTCTTTGAGCAACGCAATCAATTCGCTACCGGTTTCTTCATAGGTTATCGCAAAAACATCGCGTTGGATTTTTTTGCTTTTGCCTGAAGTTCCTGTAAAATGTTGGTTGATACGCTTCTTGATGTTCTTGCTTTTGCCAATATAGATCAAATCGCCTTTTTCATTGTGGATGTAATAGATTCCGGTTCGTGTCGGCATACTTTCAACAATATCCAGCAGTTTAGGCGATAACCCTTTTTTGATTTCGGCTTTGATTAAACCGATTAGAATTTCTTTGGAAACATCTTTGTCCAAAATCATTTTGAACAATTTTACTGTGGCTAAGGCATCGCCGCTGGCCCGATGTCTGTCGGTTACCGGAATCCCGAGCGAGCGAACCAATTTTCCCAAACTGTAAGAAGGTTGTCCCGGGATGAGTTTCTGCGACAATTCAACCGTACAAAGCGTTGGTCGAACAAAATCGTAGCCTAGGCGACTGAATTCCGTTCGCAAAATGCGGTAGTCAAACGAGGCATTGTGCGCTACTACGATACAGTTTTCGGTAATTTCAATAATGCGTTTGGCTATTTCATAAAACTTCGGAGCCGAGCGCAACATGGCATTATTAATCCCGGTTAACTTCACCACAAATGGCTGAATTGGTTTTTCGGGATTGACCAAACTGATAAACTGATCCACCACTTCATGACCGTCAAATTTGTAGATGGCGATTTCAGTGATGCCTTCTTCGTTGAATTGGCCTCCGGTGGTTTCTATGTCGAGTATGGCGTACAAATAAGTGAATAGTAATTAGTGAATAGTGATTAGCTTTTTATCTGATTCCAAATATACTACTTCCAATGCGAACCATAGTACTACCAGATTCTATAGCGATTCGGTAATCGCCGCTCATGCCCATGGATAGGGTTGTTGGTTGTAAGTTTTGAGTTGTAGGTTGGTTTTTTAGAGAATCAAATATTTTTTTTAAATGATTGAATTCTCTTTTGATTTGGGCTTGATTATCGGTAAAAGTTGCCATTCCCATTAAACCAACGATTTTGATATTATTCATCTCCTTGAATTCATCGGAGTTCAATAAGGTATCGAGTTCATTTTCATCTAAGCCGAATTTGGTTTCTTCCTCGGCGATGTGAATTTGCAACAAACAATTAATGTTTTTTCGCCAACGAACGGCTTGACGGTTGATTTCTTTTAGTAGTTTCAAACTGTCCACACCGTGAATTAACTTTACATACGGCACCATGTATTTTACCTTGTTGGATTGTACATGGCCAATCATATGCCATTCGATATCCTTGGGCATTTGTTGCCATTTTTCGGTCATTTCCTGGATTTTATTTTCACCAAATATGCGCTGACCGGCTTCATAAGCTTCCATCAAATCAGACACCGGTTTGGTTTTGGAAACCGCGACCAAGGTTACGTTATCCGGTAACGAAGATTTTATATCAAGAAGGTTTTGTGCTATAGACATTTTCAAATTTTCAAAATTGACTCATTTTCAAATCATAGTTCATAAACCATCAATCCGCTGCGGAATTTAGGTTCTATATAAGTACTTTTTGGCGGCATGATCAAATGGTTATCGGCCAAGGCTTTGATTTCGGAAATATCCGAAGGGTAGAGCATAAACCCAACTTCAAACTCGCCTTCGTCAACCAATTCTTTGATGGTCGCTACCGATTGTTTTCCGGGAATATACTCAATGCGTTCATCGTTTCGCAAATCTTCAATACCTAAAAGCGGTTGCAGCACTTTATCGTATAGAATTTGTGCATCCAAATTCTCTAAAATGTCCCTCGACTGCGCTTGGGATGACAATTCGCTACTGTTGGTTTGCTTGTAAAATAAGGCATAAAAATTCCCGTCGAGATACATGCCAAATTCGAATTTGCTTTGGGGTTTCCACAATTCTTGTTCTTTGTCTTTGATGATGAAATACTCGGCCAGTTTTTCGAGAAAATCTGCTTTGGTGTAACCGTTTAAATCGCGGATAATGCGATTGTATTCGTAGATTTTTACGTTGCTTTCCGCAATCAGAAAACTCATGAAATAGTTCAAATTTTGATTGCCCAAATGTTGGTCTTCGTCGAATAACAATTCTGCCGAAGCCGAACGGTGGTGGCCATCAGCTATATACAACTCGGGGATGTTCTCGAATTGTTGTGTCAGCCATTGGATTTCGCTATCGCTCTCAATTTTCCAAAGTTGGTGCTTTTCTTTATTGGTAGTCGAATAGTTGTATACCGGTGCGCTTTTTTTCTTCTCGGCTATCCAAGCATTCAGGGTTTCGTTATCAGGGTAAGTAATTAAAACCGGTTCGGTATTGAAACCCGTTTGGTGTAGATAATCCTTGAAGTATTCTACGCGGTATTGCAAGGTATCTTCGTGTTTTTTGATGACGTTATTCTTGTAATCTTCAATAGAAGTTCCTGCCACTATACCGGTGAAAGACTGTGTTTTTGTTTGGATTTCATACAAGAAAAAAACCGCTTTTTCTTCCTGCATAAAAATACCATCATCTTTAAAATCCTGGTACTTGTGGGCAACACCTTTAAAGCGTTTGTCTAAAGTAATTTTTTGAGAATACATGTAGGCTGGATGAATCACGTGCAAGAACGAATACGGATTAAAACTCAACCAAGCGGCAAGCTCAGCTGAACTATAATCGTCGTAATTGCGGCAAGTCACCAACGCTACTTTATCCGGCGTAGGACGAACGGCTTTGAAAGGGATTATTTTGCTCATTTTTTTGGGGTTGTATGTTGTGTGTTGTGAGTTGTAAGTTGGCTTAGATCTAACTTTGAACTTACAACCTGGAACCTACAACTTTTAGATAAACTGCTTCGAGACTTTCTCTGCTTTTTTAGATTCTGAATAGTCGTAAAAACCTTCACCTGATTTTACGCCTAGTTTTCCGGCCATCACCATATTCACTAATAGTGGACAAGGCGCGTATTTCGGGTTTTTGAAACCGTCGTACATTACGTTAAGAATAGACAAGCAAACGTCTAATCCAATAAAGTCGGCCAGTTGTAATGGTCCCATCGGATGTGCCATTCCTAATTTCATTACAGTATCAATTTCGCTTACACCGGCAACGCCATTGTATAAGGTTTCGATGCTTTCGTTAATCATCGGCATTAGGATTCTGTTGGCCACAAAGCCCGGATAATCGTTAACTTCTGTTGGGGTTTTACCCAATTTAACCGATAACTCCATGATGATTTTGGTTACTTCATCGGAAGTATTGTAGCCGCGAATGATTTCGACCAATTTCATAATCGGCACCGGATTCATAAAGTGCATTCCGATTACTCTTTCCGGATGAACTACTTGAGCGGCAATTTGTGTGATGGAAATTGAAGAAGTATTTGTGGCTAAAATCACGTTGTGGTCGCAAACCTCACTTAATTGTTTGAAGATGTTCAATTTTAAACCTACGTTTTCCGTTGCCGCTTCAACTACCAAGTCACAACCAACCACACCGTCTTTGATATCGGTATAAGTAATAATGTTGCCTATGGTTTTGTGTTTGTCGTCTTCGGTAATGGTTCCTTTGGTTACCATTCGGTCAAGGTTTGCAGCAATCGTTGCCATACCTTTTTCCAACGATTTTTCAGAGATGTCAATTAATTTTACGGTAAATCCGCTTTGTGCAAAGGTATGGGCAATTCCGTTACCCATAGTTCCGGCACCAATTACAGCTATTGTATTCATTATATTGGTTTAGTGTTTGTTTATTTTCCTAGTAAATTATAGAATTCCAGATAACCTAAATAACTTAAGGTTAAAAATACGGTATCGATTAATCCGTGAATAATTATGTTGATCCAAATATTTTGGTATTTGCTGTAAATTAATGCAAATGCAATTCCAAATAGAAATGTCATGATCAATCCGGAAAGTCCTTGGTATAAGTGAGGCAATGAGAATAAGACAGCGGAAAGCAAAACAATCAAGCCTTTTTTATCGCCAAATATTTTTTGGAACTGAAAAAAAGCATAGCCCCGAAATAAAAGTTCTTCCCCAAATGCAGCACTTATCCACATATATAACAAATATTTGAAGTACATTCCGATATTGCCTTTAATGCTCTCAAATGTAGAATAATCAGCTGGTTCATTACATAGCCAACTCACTGTTGGTTGGAATAGAAAATCCATTACGAGTTCAAGTCCTACATACACTAATAGTATAGCTTTTAACTCTTTTAAACCTAACTTTTTAAAATTTAATCTGTTTAGATTACCCTCTTGAAGATAGGTTGTGACAAGGATAAAAAGGACTATAACACAAAATGTATACGGAAATTTGGTCAACGGATTATATATCAAAGAAAAAGCGATTGCTAAGAAAAGCAGTGCAAACCATTTGTTGTTGAGTATGTTGATTGTTTTATTCACTCTAAAAAAATAAGATTTTATTATTTTTCCATCGAATCAATAATCATATAAGCTACTCGTAAGGCTTCCGTTCCGTCTTCCAAAGTTACTATCGGTGTAGTATTGTTATTGATAGCATTGGCAAAAGTTTCTAATTCGTCCAATATGGCATTGTTAGGTGCTACATCAGGATTGTTGAAATAAATTTGCTTGCGTTCGCCTTCGGCATTTTGCAGAATCATATCAAAATCGCCAGGTACTTCGGGTGCATCTTTCATTTTTACGACTTCACAAATCTTATCGAGATAATCCACCGAGATGTAAGCGTCTTTTTGGAAGAAACGCGATTTGCGCATGTTTTTCATAGAAATGCGACTCGAAGTAATATTGGCCACACAACCGTTTTCAAATTCGATACGGGCATTGGCAATATCAGGTGATTGGCTCAACACCGAAACTCCGCTGGCGTGTACCGATTTCACCTTCGATTTCACTACGCTTAAAATCGCATCAATGTCGTGTATCATTAAATCTAAAACCACCGGAACATCAGTCCCGCGCGGATTGAATTCGGCCAAACGATGCGTTTCAATAAACATCGGATTGTCGATTTGATTTTTTACGGCAATGAAAGCAGGATTGAATCGCTCCACATGACCCACTTGACCTTTTACATTATTTGCTGCGGCCAAAGCGATGATTTCCTCCGCTTCTTCCACAGTAGTGGCAATCGGTTTTTCGATAAAAACGTGTTTCCCCGATTTGATGGCAACTTTAGCACATTTGTAATGAGAAAGCGTTGGCGTAACAATGTCAATCACATCAACAGCATGGATCAACTTAGCAATGGTGTCAAAACGCTTGTAACCAAACTCGGCTGCAATTTTTTCGGCATATTCATGGTTTTCATCGTAAAAGCCGACTAATTCATATTTTTCAGATTGTTGTAATAATCGCAAGTGTATTTTTCCAAGGTGACCGGCACCTAAAACGCCAACTTTTAGCATAAAAATAAATTTTATCAAAAGTAGCATTTTAGTTTAAAGTTTAAAAGTTTAAGTCTCGAAACTTCGGGATAAAAATTTATCGGGAATCAGAATTTGTTTATTGGATTTTTTACTTCTATTTTTACCCGATAAATCATTACCCCAATTGAAAGATACCGCTAAACATCAAGGATTGCGAAATAAACTGGCCAAGTTGCTGGAAGAAAAGGGCATTACCGATAAAAATGTATTGGAAGCCATAAAGCGTATTCCTCGACATTTGTTTTTGAATTCCGGTTTTGAAGATTTTGCGTACCAGGATAAGGCGTTTCCCATTGCCGCCGGGCAAACCATTTCACAGCCTTATACCGTGGCTTTTCAAACCCAATTATTACAAGTTAAAAAAGACGATAAAATTTTGGAAATCGGAACCGGTTCGGGTTATCAAACTGCCGTTTTGGTGGCTATGGGCGCCAAAGTATATTCGGTAGAAAGACAAAATGAACTCTTTAAAATTACTTCGGCTTTGCTGCCTAAGTTGGGCATTCGCCCGAAGCATTTGTCTTTTGGTGACGGTTATAAAGGGTTGCCTAATTTTGCGCCTTTCGACAGTATAATAGTAACCGCCGGTGCGCCAATTATACCAAAACCTTTAATGGCGCAATTAAAAATAGGAGGTAGGTTGGTGATTCCTTTGGGTGAAGGCGAGCAAATCATGACGATGTTGATTCGCAAAAACGAAACCCAATTTGAAAAACACGAGTTTGGAGAATTTCGTTTTGTTCCTTTATTGGAAGATAAAAATTAGAAGGATTTTTTGATTCGGTCTAAATCACGCTTTACATCCTGTTCTTTTAAACTTTCTCTTTTGTCGTAGGTTTTCTTTCCGCGACACAATCCGATATCTAATTTGGCCAAACCTTTTTCGTTGGTAAACAATTTTAAAGGAATAATGGTCAATCCTTTAGTATCGATACTTCTTTCGAGTTTTTTTAATTCTCTTTTGTTGAGCAACAGTTTTCGTTCGCTCTTGGCTTTGTGGTTGAATTGATTCCCATAAAGGTATTCATCAATTTGGGTATTGATGGCAAACAATTCTCCGTTGTGAAATTCACAAAAGCCTTCCGTGATATTAGCCTTTCCTAACCGAATGGATTTAATTTCCGTTCCGGTAAGCACAATACCTGCCGTGTAAGTCTCGATTATTTCGTAATCAAACTTAGCTCTCTTATTGAGTATGTTGACGGTTTTTAGCATAGGATGGCAAATGTATAAACAAAAGAGGAATTTCTGCTCGAAATAAAAGTGAAATTATCAATAAAAAAAATGTTTAAACTATGATTTATATCAGTTTTTGGCTGAATTCTTCCCCATAATTTTGGGGTATAATTTTAAACTAACAATCAAAATGAAAAAATTATTATTAGTAGCAGGATTAGCATTTTTTGGTTTAACTGCTCAAGCACAAGAACAAAGTAAAGGATTACAAGGCGCTTGGTTTGCCACTTCTCAATTTGGTTACCAACAATCTAAATCAGGTGACGTTAAAAGTACTAACACTATGGTGTTACCAATTGTTGGAACATTCGTTACGCCTTCAGTGGCAGTTGGGGCTGGTATTGGTTATCTTAATGTAAAAGCTGATAATGCAAATGTTGGTGGTTCATCAGTTGATTTAAATTCAAAGTTGTATGTTATTCAACCTTTAGCTCGTAAATATTGGAATGTTGCTGGTAATTTCTACTTCTTTGGTCAAATTGCTACTCCAATTATTACAGGTAAAGAAGAAACAACTAATTTAAAGATTAATCAATTTGGAGCAACAATGTCTGGTGGTTTTGATTTCTTTGTTACTAAAAACTTTTCTGTTGAATTCTCTTATAACTTAGTGAATTTTACCCAGACTACCTTAAAGCCAGATGGTGGTGCTAAAACAACAGTAACTGATTTTTCAATTGCTCACGTCGCAACTGTTGACTCAGCATACAACAATGCCTTATATGGTAGTGGAGGAAGTTTAACCACGCCACTGTCATTCGGATTTAAATTTGTGTTTTAATTTTATAGTTAATAGTTATAAGTTAGTCCCGATGTAATCGGAGTTTAAACCGCCTGTGTTGTGACAGGCGGTTTTTATTTTTACCTTTACCGCATGGAAAACAACCAACCCAACAATCCGTTACACGGTGTGACCTTACAGCTTATGTTAGAGCAGTTGGTGGCGTATTACGGTTTTGATACTTTGGGGGAATTAATCAAAATCAGGTGTTTTAACCATGATCCAAGCATTAAGTCGAGTTTGACTTTTTTGCGCAAAACTGAATGGGCGCGAAAGCAAGTGGAAACACTCTACATTAAAACGTTACCGAAATTCGGATAATACTATTACGGTTTGAAGTTTCTTTTTAATAAAGAATAAATTACGGTATCCCAAAATTTGCCTTCCCACAATTCGTTTTCCAATATATGTGCTTCTTTAACAAAGCCGTTTTTCAGCAATACTTTTTCCGAAGCTGTGTTTCCCGGATCAATTACCGCTTCTATGGAGTGTAAATTCATTTGCTCGAAACCATAAGTCACTACCGCTTTTATAGCTTCTGTGATGTAACCTTTGCCATTGTATTCAGGCAGCGACATATAGCCGATTTCTGCCCGATGGTTTTCGGGTTGGATGCGATAATGGCCAATGATGCCCATGATTTTATCTTCACCTTTAACGGTAATACCCCAATTGATTCCGGTATTGTTTTCGATTTTTTCATCAATCACCAAAATGTGCGCTAGGGCATCTTCTTTGGTTTGGGCTAGCGGACGAGGAATATATTGCATCACTTCCGGATTACTTCGCATGGCGAATACTTCTGCTACATCGTTAGCATTTAGACGACGTAATAATAGTCGTTCGGTTTCGAGGTTTTGGAAAGGATGGAAATTGATGGTAAGCATGACAATCGTTTTTTGGTAAATTTATACAATTTCTATACTAAAACTAATTTCTTTTTCCGAATTAGCTTCCAATAGCGTAATGCCTTCTTTTTCCATCAGATTTCCATTAGCGGCAATGGTGTCGGCATAACCCAACCAAGGTTCTAAGCAAATGAATGGCGCACCGACTTTCGTCCAAAGCCCGAAATGAGGAAAATCACGGTATTTGAAATTGAGAATAGGCACATTATTTTCCATGAGTTGTATTTGTTTGGATGCCATGTTTTTAAAGACTAAAGCATCTTTTTTAAATAATGCATAACTTAACGGTAATAGGTTTTGCTGTAGCGGCACAATTGCTGTTTTATCCGAAATCAAGTCGTTATCTAAACTATAACTAGTTAAATTTTCTTCTTTTTCGAATCTCAAACTATAGTCGGTAAAAGCATTTTTTAACGCAAAAGCCGGATGTCCGCCAATGGAAAATGGCATGGTCATTTGGTTGTTATTTCGGATCAGATAACGCACCACCAACTCATTTTTAATTAAAGTGTAACCGACTTGCAACTCAAAATCAAAAGGATATGCCGCTAGTGTTGCCGCATTTTCTTGTAAAGAAAAAATGACTTTATCCGATTCTTGACTTATAACTTTAAATTCATAATCTCTCGCAAATCCGTGACGCGGTAAAGTATAATTTTGTCCATTGAAACGGTAAGCGTTGTTTTTTAAAGTACCCACAATAGGGAAAAGAATAGGGGAGTGTTTGCCCCAGTATTCGGGGTTTCCTTCCCAAATGTATTCGCGTTTGGTTTGGTTGTTTTGGATGGAGATGAGTTCAGCACCTTTGCTGTTGATGCTGATAGATAGTATTGAATTTGAGAGTGTTGCAATCAATTTGTAAAATATTTTTTTTGTTTTTTTCTTGGAAGGCAAAGATATTTTATTACTTTTAATCTACCCATAAATCTATTCACTAACTTAATACTAGTAGTATGAAGCCAAATTTTGAAACTATTCCAAAAGAAGTTATCCATCTTCTTTCTTTTCCACAGGCGGATGTTTTAGCCACACGTGAAGAAGTTCAGCAACGCCAATTAGAATTGGACAGGGCATTAGCGCTGGGCAATTTAGAACATTCAAAAATCAGAATTTATTTTGAAGACAATGAATCCAAAAAAGTAGTGGAAACTACTGTTTGGGCTGTTACTGACCAGCGGGTTATATTAAAACAAGGTCATTCCATCCCGATTAATAGAATTTATAAGTCGGCTTAAACTATTTCGACTCTTTGAAAAACCACTCCGATCAGAGTGGTTTTTTTATGCCTTAAAAAATATCGACGAAATGCAATATTGTAGGAATATATCTTATACAAAAGAATAAAAAGTGCATTTCATCGATTTTATTTGTATTTTAATCGGTGTTTTTGGTAATATTGTTTAACCAAATCAAACAATACGTTCTTACGCATAAAAATATATAAAGTGTTTGCCCCACATCTAC
>Ga0208888_100055_pt1 | contig 96317 bp, 81 predicted proteins | sample LakWasM115_HOW13_2_FD_183929 | JGI IMG/M metagenome (GOLD analysis project Ga0208888, IMG submission 183929) | Freshwater sediment methanotrophic microbial communities from Lake Washington under simulated oxygen tension - Sediment Metagenome... | ecosystem: Environmental > Aquatic > Freshwater >...
TAGAGGGTGTTGTACTTAGGCGGCTGGTCACCAGTCGTAAAAGCCAATTCCGGTGGCGCAATCCAGAAACGAATCCGTACATAATACGTGATGAAATAAGGAATACCGTCACCTCTCGCTATAAAGACGTTGCAATGGCTATGAGCCATTCTTAAATGGAGAGCCGTATGCGCTGAAAGGTGCACGTATGGTTCGGGGAGGAGAAGCAGGAAAGACTACGTCCTGCTTCTTACTCTACTTTGGACAGAAGAAGGTTGGTTGTATTTGGCTGTCGTGCTTGAACTGTATTCGCGTCGGGTAGTGGGTTGGGCAATGGCTGAACGCATGACAGCGGCACTGGTATGCGATGCGCTTACAATGGCTTTATGGCGGCGAAAATTGCCTAAAGGCGTCATCATCCATTCTGACCGTGGCAGTCAGTATTGCTCAGCAGTCTATCAAAAGCTTTTAGGCAAACACCTGATGATCTGTAGCATGAGCAAGAAAGGCGATTGTTACGATAATGCGGCGATGGAAAGCTGGAATCACAGCCTTAAAGTCGAAGCCATACATGGCGAAAAATTCTTGACTCGCGCCGAGGCAAAACAACATGTATTCGAATATATTGAGGTGTATTACAATCGCAAAAGACTTCACTCGAAATTAGGCTATTTCAGCCCAGAAGATTTTGAAGCCAAAATGGTCTCTTAGCAATATGTCCAAGAAATTGGGTAAAGATCAATTCACATGTCTGCCTAACCAATTCTCTAACTCGCTCCGCAATCTCACCTCTCAAAACTTTGTAACGATATTTGATTACCCAGACAAAATGGTATTCAACTTGGTAAACCGTATGGCTCCCATATCTGTATTCCATAAACCACCTCCTTATGGCTTATTATCACAGCTAAAGCTGACCGGCTAAAGCCGGTGGTTTAAACCTTATGATGGAAAATTAAGTAACTTATTGGGCTAATTTTCTTTCCACAGTAGGTTAAATTGTACAAAGTCCTCATACCCTTTTTTGCGTTGGTCGCCACATGCGCACTAGGTTCTGTTGACATTTCATCTCAGCCATAAAAGCACCGAGGAAAATGATAGCATCCCCATGTAATTAATAGCTTTCTTCTCATATCGAGTGGCAATTCTACGGTAGTGTTTAAGCTTGCCAAACATACATTCAACCATATGCCGCTCTTTATAATGCCAATAATCGCACTCAATTTTTTCTTTTCGATTCGATTCTGGCGGGATAACGGCTTTTATTCCCCGAGATTCCAACCAAACCCTCAACTCGTTTGTGTCGTAAGCCTTGTCTACTAAAACGGCTGAGGTTTTAACGTTTTCAAGCAAGGGTATCGCTTGTTTGCATTCAGCTTCCTGGCCGCCTGTCAGAATGTACTTAATCGGTATGCCCAAAACATCGCAGAGCGCGTGGATCTTACAGCTAAAACCACCTTTGGAACGCCCCAGTGCCTCATTATCGACAGAGCTGTATGCCGCCCCAGCAGCGCAGGTATGCGCCATAACCACCGATCCGTCTATAGAAATATATTGTAAATCAGAGGCTTCAGAAAAATACCCAAAGAGCCTCTCCCATGCGCCATTGGCGCACCAGCGTGAAAAACGCTTGAATATGCTATTTCACTTACCATGCGTTGGTGGCAAAACCCGCCAGTGCGACCCCGAACGTAATATTCAGAAGCAGGTACTAATAAATTGTCTGCAAGTGTCTGGCTGCCCGACGTGAATGCCTGTCAATTTCTTTAAGTTTGCCAATATTTGTACCCATTCCTCATCGATTAAATTTATCCGGTTCATTCCACTCAAAATGATTAATTCTACCGGATTGGTAAAACGTCAATAGAACCTAGCATAACCAAACTATCGGCCATATCCAATGTAGTTATTTCGGGACTTTATCCTTCAGGGTCAGCATCACCTGTTACCTTTGCGCCTCGCTTCCTTTCGTGCATACGCATCAAGCACATCGTTACCGATATGCCTGGTAAGGCTCGATACTAGGCTCTTGGCTAGCGAATACCTGGGTGGGACTCACACCCGTTAGTTTATGCAACATTGCCAGGCAGCAACGGTTAATTAACCCCGTTTATTAAAGAAAAATCCAGTCAATGTGGAGTCGGAGTGGCACTTGCGGGGCTCATCCACGGTGTGGCTGAGGGCGTATAAATTGGTGAAGTTGTTGAGGATATAAAAAAGTCATGGGGCGGTAGCCAATGAATTGGGGAAATTAGCAACACAATAATCATTGCCCACCCAGTTGTTGGAGTCGATGGCGCAGATGAATTCTGTGAAAATCAAAGCCTTTGGTTGATCAACGGCTTATACAAATTCAATTCATAGCTTTTTGTTGCCCAACAACGGCCAATGAACGTAAGCTTTCCAGCACCTGTTGCAACACAATGGAATCACTATCGCGTGGAAAAACCATATAAACGGGCAATCTAAATTGCGGACTGCCAGATACATGAAACAATTTTTTTGCCTGGATTAAAGGTTCAGCCAAGCGCATAGGCAGAAAACATGAGCCGCCATTGCTGATGATTAACTGTACTGCCAGCCAGCCGATATTTACCATTTGAGGAGGGCTCTCCAGATCAGGATAACTACTACTGTGCAGTGCGTAAAATGCCGGTCCCCAGTCTACGTAAATGTAGTCCTCATTCGGCCAGGGTTTATCTGGATCGGTAGTCAGTAGCTCCAGTGTTTCATCAAATAAATGCTCAATCTGAAGGCCGGGGCTATGTTGTGGTGTGTACATCATGCCCACATCCATCCTGCCTTCGATGAGCCCGCGCATTAAATCTTCTTCAAAGCCAATTTCGCTACGAATGGAAATATCCGGAGCCTGCTTTCGCATTGCACCAATCCATCGGGGCAACAACTCTTCCCATAAGGCAATCCTTGCACCGACTGTAATGCTGGCACGATAACGACTGGGCAAGCCAATATCATGTCGCGCTTGTTCCAGTGTTAACAACAGGGATTTGGCATGGCGCAAAAAGCGATGTCCTGGTGGCGTTAACGCAGCGCCGGAGCGATTGCGCACAAACAGGGTAACACCCAGATAGGCTTCCAACCGCTGTATCCGGGTACTCACGGTCGATTGGGTAACATGCAGCCTATTGGCCGCTTCCAGAAAGCTGCCATTGGCGACTACTCCCAAAAAAGTTCTAATCTGATCTATGTCCATAGCGTTAGTATCGGATATGTCGATATTAATGTCCAATAAAGATCGTTTGTCTTATATGGTGATAAGCTTTTATATTAGCAAGCGTGAAGGAGTAAACGTCTATTAAACAGACAGCTATTGAATGGGTTGCCAGTCGCTGTCCTCGTATCAAAACGCAACCATCAACTTAAGGAGACGAAAATGGACGAGGAAATGATAGCCGCAGGGGAAAAAACCGAAAACGATGGAATGTTCTTTGTTGCCCACTGGACCCATACCCCGGAAAATTGTCCAGGCAGGAGTAAGGAAGGTGCTCAAATGCTCAGTGACTTCTGGGCTAAACGCAAGAAAGCCGCAAAAAAAGGAGTCAAGATTCTTGGAGCCTATGTTGGGGCAACAGAGCATGTCTACTACATCATCGTGCAGGCTAAAGACTACCAGAGCATGCTTGAGTTCTTTGAGCCTCTTATCCCCACCCAGCATGGGGCCATCCATCCTGTGACAACGATGGATGAGTGGACCAAGTTTATTAGACCGGGAGATTAATAAGACAGATCATCTGAAAAAAATGGCTGCTGGTAAATGCTTCGTCTTAATCTCGGTGCACTTAACTCTGCCTGGAGACAATTGTGACACAAAATAAACTGACTGCCTGGTGGAGTGAGAAAAGTAAAGCTCTCTATAGAAAGTTGAACGCCAAAATCGTCTCTGCCGAGACATCCGTGAATATTGTTTACCGGAAGCCGTCGAGTCATGTAGGCATCAGCCACTTTTTCGAAAAAAGGTTTGATATGCAGCGATCCTCGCCAACTATGAAAAGCTATGGCGTATTGCTTCCACTGCTCAAGGTATTAACTGGCTGCCTCGCTACACCGATCAAACCGTCGTCCTACAAGATAGCTGAGATACGCACAATTCTTGTAGTACCGGTGGCGTCACCACCGCTTGAGGTGATTCCTGATCTGATTGAAACCCGGTTTCCCGTGTATCATCACTATCAAGCGATGCCATTCTATCCGTACCTGGTAGAAAAGATCTATAACAACCCTGGCGGAGTACTCATCGCCGGCCTGGTCAGTAAGGATGGTAATGTGCCGGTAGCAGAACTTCTCCAGACATCGCCCTCAATGGAAAAATTCGCCAGCTTGGAGCCCACAACATCGCTTCCGGAGTACTGGACGCCAACCTTCCTATTGGTGAAGGAAGCAATCTTGCAATTAAATGGGGGACGGGTTCAAAGCAATACTGAGCAAGCATTATTATCACCTTCCCATTGCCATTGGAGATCGCAACGCCAATCTCGGTAATTGGCATAATGCCATCGGGCAATGGTACAACCAGAGCATGTCGTCCATCGATTATCAACAGTCTGGCCAGGAACATGTCGATGCCGTATTAGAAGTGGGTATCAAGAGGAAAGTCTTTCTGGCAGGTGCATCCATGAAGAATATTTATGCCGATACGTTCAATGTCAGTCAGTCTTCCTGATTAGCGCTCATCGTAGGATTTTTGTCATTTGATCCGACGCTACAATAGAAAATTGGGTAAATTTTTATACTAAAAATAATGGGTTGTACAACAAGAAAAATAGGTTTAAATATGACAAGTCAGGCTACACCATCAGCGCGAAAGATCGTTGCTTATTTGCAGGAATCGATGCGCGATCAAAACCTCGAAAAAAATAAGGCTGACATTCTGCACTTTGCCAATCAGCATGATCTTGGAAAAGTACATTTCACTGAAGAGCTTGCCTCTTGCCGTATTCCATGGCAGGAGCGTCAAATTGCTGGGGTATTAGATGAGCTGCAAGCCAACGATGTCATTATTGTGACCGAACTCTCGCGCTTGGGTCGTAGCATGCTGGAGTGTATGGAAATATTATCACTGGTAACGTATAAAGGAATCTACGTGTATTCAGTAAAGGGGAATTGGCAACTTAATCAAAGCTCTCAAAGCAAGATATCACTGGCATTTTCGATGGCAACAGAGATTGAGCGAGACTTAATTTCGCAGAGAATTAAGGACGGTTTACGCTCCAAAAAAGCTCAAGGGATTAATGTTGGCCGCCCCAAAGGGCCAGGCAAAAGTAAACTGGATGTCTTTCGACCAGAAATCGAGCGTTTGTTGGCACAAGGTTTGACCAAGAAATCTATTGCGCAACGCTACAACACCACAGGACCTAATCTGTATAACTGGATGAAAAAACATGGATTGAAGAAGGCGAGACCGAGCGACATTGTTAAAAAATTATGAGATCATCCAGATTAAGAATGTTTCATTTATTCTCGTCGAAAGTCATCAGAGTGTGGAGAGGTCAAACACTCTTTAGCTTTTGGGGCGGGCCTTCCATGGCCTAATTCTCAGATAGAGACGTGCCGTACTATATTTGTCATAGACAAAAGCACTCTGAACTTTTGTCGCATTGGGTGAAGCTAGAACGCCGCTGCTGACGAAGTTGATGTGGTGTGCGAGTGAAACTGGGGTATTTCATAACTTGTGATTTAAGTGAGGCAACAATGAACAAAATGTTTTGTAGCAAATATAAAATTATACCGGTCGCCGTTATGGTCTGCGGTATTGCATTATTCACAAATCAACCTGTTTACGCACAAACAACTAATTCGATCGAAGGTAGCAGTGTCGATAAGGCTGTTTTCAACGGCTGGAATATTTACAGAAAGGAAGCTTGCGGTAGCTGTCATGGAGCAACTGGAGAAGGCAATGTGAGCAATCCGAATCTACTTCACAGCTTGAAAAACCTGACTAAAGAACAATTCCACCGGGTCCTTATTGATGGCCGTGGGATCATGTATTCGTTCAGTGGCAACAAAGTCGTGGTCGACGGCAGTGACAACCTGTATGCCTATCTTAAAGGCCGTTCCGACGGAGTTGTTCCAGCGGGTGATCTAACGGAAAAGAAATAATGGATATAGCTGGGAAATGAATCATAGGAGTCGGAATACACACAATGTCGAACATTGCGCTTAACCGGAGCGCGGCCATAAGACCCTTTCTCATCTTTGAGCTTTGGTGGGTCGCGCCCGGTTGTCTTTACGTTCTACCACTGCGCGCGACATTGTTGCCATCGCTATATTTTCAACAAAAATAAGGAGAATTACGCCATGCCCAACTACAAAGTAAAACTGAAATGCCATCGGGAAATCGCAGATGGAACGATGGCGTTTCATTTTGAAAAACCCGCAGGGTTTACCTATAAAGCAGGTCAGTTCGCTGGCTGGTCCCTGATCAACCCCGCTGAAACAGACACCGAAGGCAACAAACGAGCATTTTCATTTGCAAGCGCTCCTTACGAAGACGATCTTATACTGGCGACACGCATGCGTGACACTGCGTTCAAGCGGGTATTAAAAACAATGGAGCCTGGCACGGAAGTGACACTGAATGCTCCTCATGGCTCGTTCACGCTGCACAGCAATGCGAGCATTCCAGCTGTTTTCCTAACCGGCGGTATTGGCATTACGCCGGTGAGAAGCATTATTCTTCAAGCTATTCACGATAATGTTCCGCACCGAATCCTGGTCTTTTATTCCAACCGAAAGCCGGAAGATACGGCGTTTCTGGACGATATGATGGAATCTCACAACACCAATCCAAACTATACCTTTATCGGCACGATGACGCAGATGGAAATGTCCAGTCGCGAGTGGCATGGAGAAACCGGGGTTATCAGCAAAGTCATGCTCCTGAAATACATTGATAATTTGATACTTCCCATCTACTACATCGACGGCCCGCCCGCGATGGTGAATGTGATGCGACAAATACTGAGCGAAGCGGGTGTCGACGATGACAACATCCGGACGGAAGAGTTTTCAGGCTACTGATGACGGCTGTATTAGGTACTTAATTAAAGGAGAATACTTATGAGTGTTGCCGCACAACCCTTAACTACAGAGGACTCTGCGCTGTCTCCCTGGTGGCTGCGCACGGTGTTGATCGTGATGGTGCTGGGCTTTTCAGGCCTGATCGTCATCACATCGTTGGCCTATCGCAACGCTCCGCCGATTCCTGCGCAGGTGCTTGATGCACAAGGTGTTCGCCTGTTTACCGGCGACGACATCAGCGAAGGCCAGGCCATCTTTCTCAAGTACGGATTGATGAACAACGGCAGTATCTGGGGTCATGGTGCATATCTTGGTCCCGATTACTCGGCTGAGGCATTGCACCGTATCGGCGAGGATACCGCCACGGTCATTGCGCAGCAGCAATACCAGCAGCCGCTGTCTGTGCTGACGCCTGGACAACTGGCGGCAGTGTATGCGCAAACAGCAGTCGAGTTAAAAACCAATCGTTATGACGCTGCCAGTGCAACGCTGCATCTAACAATGCCGGAGACTGCCGCCTACCACCGACAGATTGCTTACTGGACTGATTACTTCCTTAACCCCGCACGTAATGGTGGGCTCAAGCGTGGACTGATCAGTGACCCGACTGAATTGCAGCAGTTTACCGCATTCGTCACATGGACTGCGTGGGCCTCGGTGACCAACCGTCCCGGTGAGAATTACTCCTATACCAACAATTTTCCATACGACCCCAGCGTTGGTAATACGCCGATACCCGGCGCACTGGTGTGGAGTGCGCTGAGTCTTATCGTGCTGCTAGCCGGTATTGCAATCGTACTGTTGATGTTCGGCAAGTTCGATTATCTTGGCTGGATTAGCACCGGGCAGCATGTGCACCCTCATCTGTTGCCTGGTCAAGCCAGTGCCGGCCAGCTGGCACTGGTGAAATTCTTCGTGGTGATGGCGCTACTGTTTCTTATGCAGACTTTGGTGGGTGGTGCGGTGGCGCACTATCGTGCCGATCCGGGCAGTTTTTACGGCTTCCAACTAGAGCGGCTATTTCCCAGCAATCTGATGCGCACCTGGCATCTGCAAACCGCGGTTTTCTGGATAGCTACCGCCTATGTTGCCGCGGCTTTGTTTCTCGGCCGTTCACTGAGCAACGATGAACCGCGCTGGTTCGCTGGCTGGGTTCATCTGCTGTTCGGTGCTTTCGTCGTGGTCATAGGCGGCAGCCTGTTAGGCGAGTGGGCGGGCATCTCGCAAATGCTGGGACAATGGTGGTTCTGGCTTGGCAACCAGGGCTGGGAATACCTGGAGCTCGGCCGGCTGTGGCAGTACCTGCTTATCGCCGGTCTGTTGGTGTGGTTTGCAATATTATTAAAGCTGGTGCAGTCAGATACCTTGAGCGAGCCCTCAGCGAAACCTTTGGTCAGGCTGTTCCTGCTGGCTTCCCTGGCGATTCCTCTGTTCTACATTCCGGCACTCTTTTTTGACGCCAAAACCAACTTCACCGTGGTCGATACCTGGCGCTTCTGGATCATTCATCTATGGGTCGAAGGATTCTTTGAATTCTTTGCAACCACGATGGTGGCGCTGATGTTTTATCAACTGGGTCTTACCCAGCGCAACGTCGCGCTTCGAGTGATTTACCTTGATGCCATTCTGTATTTCGCCGGTGGCCTGATCGGCACTGGCCATCACTGGTATTTTACCGGCCAGAGTAGTTTCAATATGGCACTGTCAGCGATGTTCTCGGTGCTGGAAGTGGTGCCGTTGACGCTACTGACCCTGGACGCGTGGGATTTCGTGCGCACCACACGAGCTGACTGCGACGTCTGCGGCAAATCGGTAGCAATACCGCATAAATGGACGTTCTACTTCTTGATGTCCGTGGGCTTCTGGAACTTCGTCGGCGCAGGTATCTTCGGCTTCCTCATCAACCTGCCGATCGTCAGCTACTATGAAGTCGGCACCCAACTGACGCCCAACCATGGTCATGCCGCGATGATGGGCGTATTCGGCATGCTGGCGCTTGCGCTGATGGTATTCGTGTTGCGCCAGACTAGCACCGATGTACGCTGGATTGGCATAGAGAAATACGTTAAGGTCGGGTTTTGGGGCACCAACGTCGGCCTCGCTCTGATGTTAATGATGAGCTTGTTTCCTAGCGGAGTATTACAGGTATGGGATGTAGTCCAGCATGGGTACTGGCACGCACGCAGCCTTGACTACATCGGGAGCGAAAGATCGCGCCTAATCGAGTGGCTACGTCTGCCCGGTGACCTGGTATTTATTATATTTGGTGCCATACCGTTGGTAATCGCATCAATCAAAGGCTGGCTGGGGGTGCATCGACAGCCGATGGACTGACGCTCTTTCCATTCAACGCGATACAGCGGTGTGTGGCTATTTTACCAGGCGTTTTGAAGTAATAAAACCTATCTATTAAAGGATCGGTTGCAAAATCCGTAAGTCGGTTAGTTAACTTACTCTTTCTGGGATGATTGAAAAATTTAATGATCAGCTCGAAGAAGTAGCGACTACTTTTTTTGTCTCTAGATTATTAACTTGTGTTTGATGGACTTAAACTTATTAGGAAATATTCATGGCTACACATCACGCAGCACCAGGTGAAATTGTTGACTTGGGAACTTGGGCGCAAGACGTCCCAAATGAAAAAACTAAAGTAATTGCGAAAACAGATGAAATGGAACTTGTTCGCCTTGTTCTTCCGGCGGGTAAAGATTTCCCACATCACAAGGTATTAGGGCCCACTGTAATTCATTGTATAACAGGGGAAATTGAGTGCGCAGCAATGGGGGGAACACAAGTATTAACATCCGGCCAACTGCTTTATTTAATGCCCGATGAACCGCACTCTGTTAGAGCTGTAGTTGATTCAGTCGTTTTACTCACAATTATCTTTAAAGTTTAAATTGCTAGTACTATACCTGGCAAATTACTCAAGCATGACGTGGCACGATACCTCGTGATTACCTTTTAACTCAAACGACGAATTCAACACATAAATGCAACAGCCAGAAAATTATCGGTTCAGGATTAAAAGGGTATATGAACTGCCGGACAAGCATGACGGCCGGCGTATCCTCGTGGACAGGCTCTGGCCGCGCGGTTTGACAAAGGAAAAAGCAAGCATTAATCTTTGGCTCAAAGATATTGCTCCCAGTACGGAGCTCCGGAAATGGTTTGGCCATAATCCAGACAGGTGGGGAGAGTTCAAGGAACGGTACTTAGATGAACTCAAGGGCAATAGCGAGCAAATTCAGCTCTTAAAGCAAGAACTGGACAAGGGTATCGTGACGCTCGTCTATGGCGCAAAGGACGAAGAGCATAACCAGGCAGTTGTGATCCAGGAAAACAGCTGGCTATTCCGCTAGTTGGAGAGAAAGAGCAATGTATGAGAGCAGGCGGGAGATGGATGCTATTAATTCTAAAGGGTGTCGGCGACCAACAGCGACCAAACAGAGCGATGCTCTGACCTTCTATAGCCAGAGCTTTGGTCACAAGCTCCCTTCGCTTCGACTTCCGGCGGAAGATGAGATTGGTTATTCGCCTGTCACGAGGAACGTCGCCCCATGAATTCATTTGCATCTTTGTTAGCCGAAGTACGTGGCTGCTCTAGTTGTGCCGCACATCTGCCGCATGGGGTACGGCCCGTTCTACAGCTGCACCCGCAGGCTCGTGTATTGATTGCAGGCCAGGCGCCAGGAAGAAAAGTTCATGAATCCGGTGTGCCTTTCGATGATGCCAGCGGTGATCGTTTGCGTGAGTAGATGGGAGTGACGCGCGAAGTCTTTTACGATTCGAGACAGATAGCTATTTTGCCAATGGGCCTTTGTTTTCCCGGCACGGGTAAATCCGGTGACCTTCCACCACGGCCTGAATGCGCGGTGGCATGGCGTGATCAACTTCTCAGTCATCTGCGCCATCTTGAAGTTACGCTGGTTATTGGACAGTATGCGCAGGTATATCACATGAACGAAGAACGATCATCACTTACCGAGACGGTTCGAAGCTGGCAATCCCATTGGCCCAAGATAATTCCCCTTCCGCATCCAAGTCCGCTAAATAATATTTGGCTTAGCCGAAATCCGTGGTTCGAGAAGGAGCTACTCCCTATGCTTAGGCGGCGAGTAACCGAAGCACTTGAAAAATAAAGGCAATGCTACCTTTCTCTTCTTCTTGGTATCATTGCATTCCCTTAGAGAAGCGCTGATTAAATCCTTCGACAGGCTCAGGACGAACGGTAAGTTATTGATTCCGTTCGTGGTGAGCTTGTCGAACCATGAACGGAATCGATTTGTTCAGCACTTCCTTAGATAACGTCATTTAATCTACTTTCATTAACTAACCCATCCAGGAGAATTATCATGTCCGATTTTAAAAAATACCAGTGCAGGGAATGTGAACATATCTATGATGAAGCAAAGGGTGACCCTGACAGCGGGCTTGCTCCCGGAACCCGTTGGGCCGATATACCGAACGACTGGTCCTGCCCGATCTGTGGAGCACCCAAAGATTTTTTTAAACTGATGGAATAAGCCGCGCTTTTTTCGTGATGATATGGACTCCTCTTTTGCCCCAGTGCGGCATAAAATGTGCTTGAGCCTTTAAACTGGAAAACGGCGTTGAAAATTATCCACTAATTAGCGCAACATTTTTCAGTCAACTAATAGTGTTATTGATTAATAAACAAATAGTTAAGCTTTATTTGCTGGAAAAATTGAAAGCATTTTTATTGTAAAAACTGGAAAAATTTCAAAGCTATTATCCAGTCTGGAGACATGGGTAGAACAAAGCTGGGTGGGGCGAAAGATTCGGATTGGTAGGGTTATTTTCGAAGCGGTGATACCAAAGGTAAGATGCCTTGCTACGCAGGTAAATTCTAATTCTGGTAAACAAGACTTGCCAATACTTAAAACGCTGCCCCGTACCTTCAATCAGGAAAAGCCAACTTTTGCGATTGGCTACCAGTGGTGCTGAAGGGTGGATTCATGTCGGTGATAAAGTTAGTCTGACTGATTGAAGATGATTGGTCATAAAAATACGACTACAAAGGCATGAAATGGAGGGAAGCTTCACACCAAAACAGAAGAACTATGTCTTTCTAGGCTCTTCTGCACCAATGGCTAACAAAGTCTGACGAGCCTGATCCTGTAAAGCACGGTATGATGCCTCCCATTTACCCTCATGTGGTGTGGTGTGTGCAATAAACCGGACAATGGTTTCAAGAGCTTCAGCGCGTCGCTGGATTGTCGCTACCTGTTCAATCGCTTTGTCGTGTACCGAGGCGTAAACTAATTCCACCTTATGATCCTCGCAGACTCCAATGCAGGGTTGTGGGCCTTCGATTTTTCCGCAACCGATGCACTGCCATACCGTGAGGCGATCAGGAATCTGAAAAATGTTAGTGTTCATGGTGATTGGATTTACTGGCAGGTTTTAGGGATGTCTTTACAGTACGTATTTGGTAGGTGGCATGACAAGCAACACACTTACTCATTGATTCACTTATTTGCTGCAGGGTATGCTTTCGATCTTTAATAGCCAGTGCATCTGCGGCTATTTTGTCAAAATCTTGGTGAATAGATATTCCAAGCTGCATAAACTCCTTGGGCAATACCCCTTTAAGATAGTCTTCGGTCTTAATGGTCATGTTCATACCGAGCGAACTGGCATATTGATTAACTGCCGCCATATCGCTCATGGAAAGTGCTGCAAGGATATTCTGGGTTCCTGACAATAAGGCTCCCATCTCTTCTATAACATGTAAACGCTGTGACTCAGTGATTGTAAGAACTTGGCGCTTATCTAAGTCACCTGCTAATGCCGATGTTGCTATTAACGCAAATAAAGGTACGAGAATTTTATACAATTTAACCTCCTTTTTAGAGAGCGATGTAGCCTAATAAGCGGCTTATTTAGAAAAGAAGAAGGACATACGATCTTCAATTAGAGCTAATATTTTCGCTAATAGAGCCCATGCGCCCCTGCTACCGCTCCAAATACAGCAAGCAAACTGAGCGCTAGCAAGATCTTGTGTATTGTGTGAACCAGGGAAAAAGTTTTGGCGCTATTTTTTACTGCTTGCTCATGAAACCATTGATGAAGAAATAGTGGCTCAAGCACAAATAAAACCAAGGTGAATATAAACCAAATTAACGTCATCAGGTGCATCCACCAGAATTGCAACTGCTGATAGCGATCCCAGGCATTCATAACTTCAATCATATAGAAGCCAGAAAGTCCGGTTAATATTGTGGCTAGCTTTGCCTGAAATGAAAACGTCCCTTCAAGCTGCTCAAATAATTCAAGCTTATTTGAAGAATCGTTTATTTTTTTGAGCGATGGAATAAGCACTGTCGTAACAAATGCTACACCACCGATCCACAGCACGACGCCAATAACATGAAGAGCACGAGCAAAGACAAAGTAATTGAAATTTTCCATGTGTGTGCTCTTCTATCGCATTATAGGGAGGGTTAATTCAGCAAATAATTAAAGATCATGAGCTGAGTTTAAATGAAATAATCAATCGCCGGGCACTCTTTTTCTTTTTTCCAGATATAATTTTTCGGCAACCGAACTTTACATTATTGAGTCGATTTATGAATAAATGCCGTTTGATAGAGCGAGTTCCCTTGACTCGGTTTTTCTTATGTTATTTTCCAGTAGCGCATCGTAGATAGGCACGATACCCAGCCAATCGGCGACAACCTGTGCCGAAAAAAGGCTATGAACAAGGGTAATATCAACGTGTAGTTTCCAGTCATTTGAATGATCAACACGATGCATGTCAAGGGTGCCAGTACTACACCGGTAAAGTAGGAAGCCATCCCTACAACGGCAAACAATTTCGCATTAACATTCAACTCGGGAAACAGCAACTGGATTATGCTGCCTACCTCAAACCCAAACCCAGCAAAGCACCGAGAATCAGGACAGGCATACAAATTCCAGCGGAGGCACCGGAATTGGAACTACCGATTCACTTAAAACAGATCATAAAAAACAGCATGTAAGCGCGCCAGGATTTTTCGCGAAAGCTAAAATGGATCCCCCGTCCGATTTTAGCAACGAAAAATGACATGGTCATTAATGCCTGCGGTGGCCCCGTTCGTCCTCCGTCCGTCATCACGGCACACAACTTCGCGTTGCTATGTTGTGCGCCATGACTCCCGTAATGACTTGACGCCGTGTCGGATGGCCTTGCATTTTGACTAAGCTTCCGCTAGCGCTCCAACTTCGTCAAAACGCCCGGCCGTTACGGCTACGCGGGGAGGGGGGGCGTCGTACGCCGTTCCACTACGTTTCGCTTCATGTACTCCTTCATTGACTGTAACATGAACACCTTGCCGTCGATAATTCCGTTGACAAAATCCTGTCCATCCTCAATAAATCCGGCGTCAGTCAACCGACGGCAGCTCTCGTTGCACCTATACGGCATGGTGTGTAATCGGTTGGAGTAGTGAATTCAAGATGATATATAACCGACTTGAATACTGAAGAAACTGATTTTTTCAACAATGCCGTTTAGACACTTTAACATTCTCATCTTCACAAGTTTAATTAAACTGCTGGTAATACTGAGCCAGTTCCTTAATTTCTTCATCACTCAGTTGCTGGGCAATCAGGTGCATGCGGCTGTAAATATCGTTGTGCCGCTTGCCGTTTTTATAGGCTGCTAAGGTTTTCGCAAAATAATCGGCTTGTTGACCTGCCAGTGCCGGAATATCCATTTTTTCGCCCTGACCTTTAGAGCCATGACAAACAAAACAAGGCGGCAGGATGCGTTTGCCATCACCCTGTTCAACCATTTTTTCCGCTCGAGCGAAATTCCGGCTGCCTGATTTGTTTTCTTGCGGCGTTAAGGAGCTGAACCAGACCGCAAGATCGGCGGCATCCTGCTCGGTCAACCCTTTGGCAATAGGGGTCATCGAATCATGACTACGGCTGCCATTGGAATAATCGCGCAACTGTTTATAAGTATAATTGGCGACCTGGCCAGCTAGCGCCGGAATCGCTGGAAGTGTTTCATCGTCCCTGGTTTCCTCCTTCATGCCCTGGCCTTCAGCGCCATGACAGCTTTGGCAGGATTCGGCTAATTCTTTACCCTTGTTAAGGTTACCGTTTTTGACCAGGCTCAGGACGGCAGGCGTCCAGGCGATTTTCGAGGCAGGTTCGGCATTAACGACAACCGGTGCAATAAATGCTAGTAATAGCAGCATTCGTTTCATGTTTAAAATCCCCATGGCGATGAACCCGAAGTGTTCATAAAAAAGAACTGTAAGATGGGATAGCCGAAGCTGATGGCCATTAAAACGGCAATCACTTTGTTCCAGATTTTAAAGTCGTTCAACCATTCAGGAAGCGACTCTACTGCATGTATCGGTTCGGCAAATTCGATTTGTTGGTCAAATACTTCCGAAGCAGGATTCAACTGGGTCTTTGCCAGGTTGTAGATAAATAAACAAGCCGAACCCAGCAATATCAAACCGCCCAGTATCATCATCAATTCGTAAGGCTTCCAGGATAGCGTCAGCAAGTTATTGTAAACAACACTAGAAATACGACGGGGCTGACCTAACAACCCCAACACATGCCAGGGCGTCGTCAATATACTCATACCTATAAACCACGTCCACAACTGAACCAGCGCCATAGAACTGGAAAATAACGGTTTTTTAACCAGCATGGGCCATAGATAATAGGCGATGGCAAAATACATGATGACAGTGGTGCCGGCAAAAATCAGGTGAAAGTGACCGGGCACCCAAGCGGTGTTGTGTATCATGGCATTCATCGCATAACTTGCATTGACGATGCCGCCAAAGCCGCCAAAAATCAGCATCAATAACGACAAAATAACCGACAGCACCATCGAATTGGTCCAGGGCAAGGTGCCTATCCAGCCGAACAGTCCTTTACCTCCACGCAAACGTCCGGCAATTTCCAGGGAGGCGATAACGGTAAAACCTGTCACCAAAGTAGGCAGCGCGACCACGAAAGTGCCGATGCCGTGTAACAATTTCCAACCTTTGGCCTGTTCCGGATCCATGTAAAGGTGATGAAAGCCTATCGGCAAGGCGAACACTGCCAATACGATAAATGCCAGTCTGGCCAATTCATCACTGAACAAAAAACCACCCGCCTGTTTAGGTACAAACACATAAAAAGCGGTGTAGGCAGGAATCAGCCAGAAATAAACGATGGGATGTAAAGTCCAGGCGAATAAGGTTCTGGACAGACCCGGATCAACCGTATCCATCCAACCCAAGGACAAAGGAATCAATTGAAAGAGTACCTCTAAGGCAACACCAGCACTGGTCCATAGCCATAGCAAAGCATTCATTGCGGTTGCAAACATGGCTAAAGGCACAGGTTTTCCGGGATTTTCTTTTTTCCATTGAACAAACATCACCAGCATGATTGCGCACCAGACCCAGGAGCCAATAACCAGTAATGTAGCGCCGATATAAAATGCTGCATGCGCAACCATGGGCGGGTAAAACGTATAAAGCACTGATGCCTTACCGGTAAGCAAAGGAATGGCGACCATTACAACGCCGACTAAAGCAAGCCAGAATCCACCCCATGCCAGCGGCTTATTCCATACCGGTTGCTTTAAGCTGGTAGTGGCTATGTAATAACCAAAGCCCATAATAAAAAAGAATGTTAGTACAAACGCCATCAATACTCCATGAGTACTGACCGAGGCAAAATAAACACTGGGGGAATCCAGAGCAGAAATTAAGCCGCTACGTTCCAGTACTTGATATTCCCCCATGAAACAAGCCAGGATAAAGGCAATAAAGGCCACCCATAGATGGCTTAACGCCAGTTTTCGTTCTGCTGCATCATTCATTGTTTGATCCTCCTTTCACGGGCGACTTTGCAGGAGCATTCCAGTCTTCTTTGGCGATTACAGAAATATTGCTCCACATATGGTTATGGCCCAAGCCGCAATATTCATTACACAGAACAGGATATTCGCCCGGCTTCGGAAAAGTAGTCGTTATTTCGGCAACATAGCCCGGTACAATCATAGTACTCATGTTGGTCATGGGGATATGGACGCCGTGTAAAACGTCCATGCTGACCCAACGAAAAGTTAATTTTGTTTCGGCAGGAATGGCGATATGTTTGGGGAAAAAGGAATAACGCCCGGCAACCATTCTGATTATGATATTGCCCTTGTCATCAACTTGTACGCCTAGATTGTCTTCAGCAAATTCTTCGTTTAAATGCAGACTGGCGGAATCAATTGTTTCAACCTTACTGGGCGGATTAACGCCGTGAAAAAATGCATCAATAACGATGATGCCGACAAACAGACCGATCACAAGTATCGAGATGGTGATCCACTTTCGTTCTAGTTGATCGATATGAATAGCCTGAAGTTGCTTGCATACATCGCGTATGAGTAGTGCGTATTTTTGTTTTATTGGCTCTATTTGCATAATGAAATCCTAGCCTCGCGGCAGAAATACGCCGTAATAAAGAAATAGCCACGCGACTACCATACCGCCGATAACCACTGACATTAGCGCAAAAGCGCCAACAGGCGGGCTTTCGAGAATTCGCTTACGATCTTCTTCGTTCATTCCATTTTCCTCTCTAAATTATTATGAAATTTATTTATAACATAATGTAATAACTCAATAAAAGCGGCGGGCGCTGTCAATTCCATAAAGGGCATCTTCCATTTGCCGCGGAAAAACCGAACCAGTTCTGCATGCAGTGAATGCGCAGCATACTGGTCAGTAGCATCAGTTGGCGGACCGCGTCGCCTTGCGGTTGGATAAGCCTGCTCAATCAAGGCAATCATCTTTGATCAGGAACCGTTTCCTCCATTTCGCCAGAAATACTTCTCTTCTTGTCCGGCGTTTTTTGTGGTTATATTCGAGGTCAGCAAAGCTGGTTTATATCGGCAAAGTAATTCGTCCGCTAGTCAGGTTAGGTTATTCGTCGTCATTATTATCTCAAAGTAGAGATTTAACCAGCGATTCCCTAGATATCTAATGTTTTAATATGAAACGGTTACCTATCACTTAAGCGGGCAAGAACCTTTCACTCAGCACCTGTTTATCCGGCACACCTTTGGTTCGCGCGGCCGCTTCGGCTCCATCGATCAGGGCCGGCGGCCCGCACAGGTAGATATCGGGCAACATAGTCGCATCGGACAGATCCTGAGCCAAGGCATCCACCGGCGTGCCGCAAAAGCCCTGCCAATTATCGTCCGGCTTCCAGACGCAGTAAATCACCTGGAGCTGCGGCAGTTCTGCTTGCAGCGCTTTCAACTCCGCCTGGCAAAACAATTCCTCGGCGCGGTTTGCGCCGAAATAGAGCCGCACCGGATGCGGCTCCTGAAACTCTGCCATACGCCTTAACATCGACAGCATCGGCGCTAAACCTGTGCCTCCAGCTACAAACCAGCGCGGTCTCAGGCCGCTTTCATAAAGACCAAAAGCGCCTTTTGGCCCATGAACGATCAATGTTTGGCCAATAGCAGCCTGTTCCCGCAGCCAGGTGGAAAAAAGTCCGCCGGATTGCAGGCGGATCAAAAACTCCAGCCGTCCTTCCCAGTTGCTTGTGTTGGAAAGTGAATAAGCCCGTTTGATGTCCTGTCCCGGTACTTCCAGTTCCATGAACTGGCCCGGCTCGAATTCGGCTACGCTGCCGCTATCTTCATTCGGTGATAGGCGCAATTCCAAACGCACGGTATTTTCACCGACAGAAACGATGGCAGCGATTTCGGCATTCCTGACCTGGAGTTCACCAAGCAGAATACGGTCATGATTAAAGGGCAGGGCAATACGCATATCGCTATGAGGATAGGTGCAACAAAGCAGGGTGCCGCCCTTTGCTTCATCCTCTGCGGGCAGTGCAGCAGGGTTGTGTTTGCCCAAGGTAAAGTCGCCGTGGGTGACATCGGCATAGCAGGTGCCGCAGTTGCCCTGTCCGCACTGAGCTGGCAATACTATATGGGCATTGGCGGCGGCTTCCAGAAGATTTTGGTCGTCGGCGCATTCGAAATGGAGCTGCTCTCCGTCTCGGGTAGTGAGTTCAATGGCGTGAGTGTTCATGTTTTGTTCGGACTCCAAAAAAATGCCGCCGGAAAGGCTGTACGTATTCAAACTTTCTTTGAAAAAGGAAGATTTCAAAGTGGAAGATAGGCTGAATTGTTACGAAAGACTTATCCATTTCCGGCAGCGAGTGGGGGGGGCAAAATTAAGCGGCTTTGCGCGTCAGCGATGCTTCGATGTCAGCCTGTGCGGTGGTAATGGGCATTAGCCCGAACTTGTCGACCAGCACCTGTACCAAATTTGGCGTCAGGAAAGCGGGAAGGGTGGGGCCAAGGCGAATGTTGCGGATGCCCAGAGCCAGCAAGGTCAACAACACGGCAGCGGCTTTTTGCTCAAACCATGACACGACCAGAGATAAGGGCAGATCGTTGACGCCGCATTCAAAAGCGCCGGCCAGCGCGGTGGCAATTTTGATCGCCGAATAGCTGTCGTTGCATTGGCCTAAATCCAGCAGGCGCGGAATGCCGCCGATGTCGCCGAAGTCATGCTGGTTAAAGCGATATTTGGCGCAGCCCAAGGTCATTACCACAGTATCCTGCGGAGCCTGTTCGGCGAACTCGGTGTAGTAGTTACGACCGGGCGCAGCGCCGTCACAGCCGCCGACCAGGAAGAAGTGCTTAATAGCGCCGGACTTGACCGCGTCGATCACTTTGTCGGCCACGCCCAGCACCGCATCACGGCCGAAACCGACGGTGACGGATTTTTCGCTGACGTCCTCTTTGAAGCCAGGTAATGCATTGGCGGCCTGGATTAGCGGCGCAAAATTCTTGTCGCTGATATGACGCACACCTGGCCAGCCTACCGGGCCTGCGGTAAAAATGCGCTGACGGTATTGGGCTTGCGGCTCGATGATGCAGTTCGATGTCATCAAAATGCTACCTGGAAATTCAGCAAATTCTTTTTGTTGATCCTGCCAGGCGCCGCCGTAATTGCCGACCAGATGCGGATAAGCCTTGAGCTTCGGATAAGCGTGGGCGGGCAACATCTCGCCGTGCGTGTAGATATTGATACCTGAGTCTTTGGTTTGTTCCAGCAATGCGGCCAGATCGCCGAGATCATGGCCGGATACCAGAATGGCCTTGCCTTTGACTGGAGTGATGCGCACTTGAGTCGGCTGTTGCGCGCCAAACGTGCCGGTGTTCGCCCTATCCAATAATGCCATGACTGCAAGATTTAAAGTCCCCAGCGCCATGGACTGATTCAGCAACGCTTCGATATCGACGGGATCTGAGCTGAGAAAATCCAGCGCATCTTCGATTCCGGTATAAACGGCATCGCTTTCCTGGCCCAGCACATAGGCATGGTGAGCATAGGCACAAACGCCCTTGAGGCCGTAAAGCACCAATGAGCGCAGGCCGATGATGTCCGCGCCCACTTGCTCAAGTCCGGCATTGATGCCCACGTCGGCGGCCTGTTTGAGCATCCCGTCCATATCGGCAGCGGGCTGCCAGGCAGCAGCGCCGGTCAGTTCTTCAGGAGTTTTGCCTGCCGCTATCACAGCTGCAATGTAGCTCGCCTTGACCCGGTCCCGTATTTGCGCGGCTTCCTGTATCATGGTAACGAAACGGGTGGCGTTGAAATTCACGTTGGTCAAGGTGGTGAACATCGCGTACAGCATGAAGTCATCGGCTTCATTATCCGGGGCATTCAGGGCACGGGCGCGTTTGGCGTACTGGGCGATGCCCTTGACGCCGTGAACCAGTAAATCCTGCAAATCGGAAGTTGTGGCGTCTTTGCCGCACATGCCTTTGGCAGTAGCGCAACCGGCTTCGACATTGGAACGGTCGGTTTGTTCGCATTGGTAACAAAACATCAGGTACTCTCCTTTAAATTGAATTAAAATTATAATTTGGGCACATCATTAATGTGCTGTTTCACTACATGGTTTTTAATAAGCAGAGCTAATCGGGCTAAGGCAAGAAGTCCATTAATGAACCAATATTTAATTGATAATGCCCTAGATTCAACGCGTGTTATCAAATCTGCTCGACCAACGGATAAAGCTCTTTACTTTCGCGCTGTATTCGTTGATGCAGGGCCTGGAAGATATTGTTGGCATCTGCTCTAAACCCCTCAGGATTGGCAGTTACCTTGGATGCGATGTTCCATCTGCCGGCAAACTCGACGTAGGCTGCCGCGATACCGCCCATTTCATCCTGGAATTTCTTTCCAAGTTGAACAGCAGCCGAATTTGCCGATTTTGCGAGCGCTGGATAGAGGAACTGATCTTCTGCGGCAAGATGTAACTTGATTGCCGAACTGATGGAAATAATTGCCTTGGCAATAGCATCTGCATTTTCTGAAATCCCACTACTCACCAAGCTTTTAAGTTCTTTTATCGCTGTGAAGATCGCAGCGTGATCTTTTTTGAATCTATCGATATTCATAAATATTCTTTTGTATAGATGGAAGTAACACCCTGCCATCATGCTTAACGATATATCGTCGCTAAACCAAACTTCGGCACCATGCTAGGTAGTTTTTTAAATAGATTGGATTTTTCCAATGCATTAGTAAAAGCACTTACTATGCCAATCGAAAATCCTTGTGTTTACAGGCATTGTCAAGGTATCGTTGTGCTATTTACATCACATGTAAGTTGTTTGATTGACATCGGCGTTATCACTATGACGACAAATTTATTCTTTACCTCGCTCATTTCCATTGTGGCCGACCTGTCCACCAACATGTCGGCAGAACAACGCTACCAACGCTTGCTGGAACATTTGTGCCGGATTTTTCCTTGCGATGCATCCGCGTTGCTCAAATTTGAAAATCCTTGCCTGATACCGCTGGCGGTTAGCGGCTTATCGGAAGATACCTTGGGACGGCGTTTTGTCGTCAGTGAGCATCCGCGTTTGGCGCAGATTTTGGCCTCCGATCAATCGGTACGCTTTGCCGCCGATTCCGATCTGCCCGATCCCTACGACGGGCTCATTGAAACGGATCACGATCAGTTGCTGGTGCATGATTGCATGGGAGTTACGCTGTTTATCGATGGAGAACCCTGGGGCGTTTTAACGCTGGACGCGCTAGCTCCCGGCACCTTTGACCATATCGACCCGATGCAACTGAACACCTTTATCAGCCTGACTGCCGCGACGGTCAAGGCTGCGGGACTGATTACCTCCTTGGAACAGAGGGTACGTTATGTGACTCAAACCTTGTTCAAGGAAAATACCGACCAAGATATGATCGGCGACAGCGAATGTGTGCGGAAATTACGCAACGAAATTTCTATCGTTGCGCCGTCGGAACTGGCCGTTTTAATTTTGGGCGAAACAGGGGTCGGGAAAGAACTGGTTGCACGGCGCATTCATCTGGAATCGACTCGTGCCGATCAAGTCATGGTTTATGTTAATTGCGCGGCATTGCCTGAGAGTATTGCCGAGAGCGAATTATTCGGCCACACCAAAGGCGCGTTTTCCGGCGCCGTTAGCGATCGGACCGGCAAATTTGAGCTGGCTGACGGCGGCACGATTTTCCTGGATGAAATCGGCGAACTGCCGCTTTCGATTCAGGCCAAATTATTGCGCACCTTGCAAAACGGCGAGATACAGCGCGTCGGCAGCGATCGACAAATCAAAGTTAACGTACGGGTCATTGCCGCGACCAACCGCAACCTGCAACAGGAAGTTGCGGCGGGTCTTTTTCGCCCGGATCTTTACCACCGTCTGGCCGTTTATCCGATGCACGTTCCGGCATTGCGTGAACGTGGCAAAGACATTTTATTGCTGACGGGCGCTTTCCTAGAAAAAAACCAGCAGCATCTGGGCATTAAAAAATTGCGTTTGGATCAGGACGCCAAGCAAGCCTTATTGGCTTACCACTGGCCGGGCAACATTCGCGAACTGGAGCATTTGCTCAGCCGGGCGGCGCTAAAATCGGCGACCCAAGAAAATCGGCTGGCGGACTTTATAACTATTTCCAAGGCCTATCTGGATATAGTGCCGGAGCCGTTGGCTGACTCACCCGGCAACACGGTGACCGATGCAGCGCCACTTTCAGCCGCACCGATAGATTTTAAAAATGCCGTGGACGAATTTCAGCGCCAACTGATCCGGCAGCAACTTAGCGCCCAACAGGGCAACATGGCCGCTACGGCACGCGTGCTGGGGCTGGACCGGGGGAATTTTCATCGTTTGCTGAAACGATTGGCGGTTAAAACTGAAAGCTGATGGTTCGTTGTCTGCATGTACGGGTAAGGGGCGTGAACAGCAGCGAATCGGCTTTTCCAATCCCCATCTTCACCGTCCGCCTGCAAATGAAATGGCAGCCTAGTCAGGCCAAATTCGATTCATCGCTTTTTGTTGTTCGATAACGGCCAGTGAACGTAAGCTATCCAGCACCTGTTGCATCACAACGGAATCGCTATCGCGTGGAAAAACCATATACGTGGGTAATTTAAACTGCGGACTGCCGGGCACCTGGAACAATCTTTTGGCCTGGATTAAAGGCTCAGCAATGCGCATAGACAGAAAACATGAACCGCCATTACGGAGGATTAACTGCACGCCCAACCAGCCGATATTGACCACCTGCGGAGGACGCTCCAAGTCAGGGTAACTCATACTGTGCTGTGCGTAAAATGCCGCCCCCCAGTCTACATAAATGTAGTCTTCATTCGGCCAGGGTTTGTCGGGATCGGTGGTCAGCAGCACCAGCGTCTCATCAAATAAATGCTCAATCTGAAGACCGGGACTATGCTGCGGCGTGTACATCATACCCACATCCATCCTGCCTTCGACCAGCGCCCGCATTAAATCTTCTTCAAAGCCGATTTCGCTACGAATCGAAATATCCGGGGCCTGCTTCCGCATTGTGCCAACCCATCCAGGCAACAATTCTTCCCATAAGGCGATTCGCGCCCCGACGGTAATGCTGGCACGATAACGACTGGGCAAGCCAATATCATGTCGCGCCTGTTCCAGGGTTAATAACAGGGATTTGGCATGACGCAAAAAACGCTGCCCAGGGAGCGTTAACGCGGCACCGGAGCGGTTGCGCACAAACAGGGTAACGCCCAGATAGGATTCGAGCCGCTGTATACGGGTACTCACTGTCGATTGAGTCACATGCAGTCTATTGGCCGCTTCAAGAAAGCTACCATTGGCGACTACCCCTAAAAAAGTTCTAATCTGATCTATGTCCATACCGTTAATATCGGATATATCGATACTAATGTCCAATAAATATCGTTTGTCTTATGCAGCTCCCCGCTTTTATATTAGTAAGCACGAAGATTAATAAATCTCTTGTTGCCATGTTTTTAGCTCTGGTCGCCCTAAAATCGATAAGACAGATAAATATGGCTGTTGGCATGATTCGTCGGCTCTTAATGCCCAACTCTTAACTCTATCTGGAGGCAACATGTTTCATCTACAGCGGTTTTTACCAAATATGAAAAGCTATTGCGTGTTGCTGACACTCCTCTTTATCTTGAGTGGTTGCCTCGCTACACCGATCAAACCTTCGACCCACAAAATGGATCAGATACGCACGGTTCTTGTGGTACCGGTGGAATCGCCGCCGCTGGAGGTGATTCCTGACCTGATTGAAACCCGATTTCCGGTGTATAACCAATTTCAGTATCAGTCCATGCCATCCTCTGTGTTCCTGGAAAAAACTGTATACAAGAATCCCGGCGGCGTGCTGATCGCCGGCCTGGTCAGCAAAGACGACATCATGCCCATAGCAGATATTCGCCAGACACCAGCCTCAATGAAAAACATTGCCAGCCTGGAACCGGCAGCATCGCTTTCGGAAAACTGGATACCCACTTTCATATTAGCGCAGGAAGCGGCCTCGCAACTGAATGGGGAAAGAATCAAGGCAATACTGAGCAAACATTATTATCGCCTGCCAATTGCAAGTGGGGATCGCAACGCCAACCTCGGTAATTGGCGTAACGCCGTTGAGCAGTGGTACGAGCAGAATGTATCATCCGTTGATTATCGACAGCATGGCCTGGAACATATCGATGCGGTATTAGAAGTGGGCATCCAGACATACAGTATTTTTAATGCACAAACCTCATTGCAGGTGCTGGTCAAGCTGGTCGATCCCAACACCCGACAAGTCATCGGCAGAATCAACGCGACAACCTTCTCCGTTGAGGACTCGCCGGAAAGCCTGCTCAACAATGAAGCCGAAAGGTTCAAGTGGCTCGTGGCCGGGATGGGCGCACAACTGGTCACTGAGGGGTTAAGTGGCCTCGGACTACCGCTTAAGCTAGCCGACCAATCAACAGTTGGCCGGTTAACCCCATGACCATCGCCTACGCAAAACGCCTGCGCGGTTGGCGTTTCATTCTGTTTAATGTGGTGCTCGGCCTGGGACACATGGCCGTACTGTTTAATGTTGGGGCATACATTGCATTACTGCCTCATGTTGCCGGCGATCTGGGAGGCGTATTCCCGAGCTTCGGCACCTGGGGCCAGACCTATTTCATCATTGCGTTGGCTCTGGCCTTTCCTATCGCACGCTGGCTGTCCGGTAGGCTTGGCGACTATCGCTTGTTTACCGCGGCGTTTGTAGTGTATGCCTTCGCTTCATATCTATGCGCGATCAGCCAAACCTTATGGCTGTTTATTCCAGGGCGTATCCTGCTTGGGTTTTCAGGCGGGATTACCCTCTATATTGGCCAGTCCCTGTTGCTGAAGGAGTACCCCGATCAGCTGAAATTGTTGGGCTTAGGTATATGGGGGTTGATCACGCTGATGCCCTTTACGATCAGCTTTCCGATAGGCGGCCTGATCGCCGATGAACTGGGCTGGCGGTACCTATTTTATCTGAATGTCCCCCTTGCCTTGTCCATCGCCGGGATTACAGGCTCATTGTTGGCCGGACGGGGCTTCGAGCGTAAATACATGCGTTTCGATGACATCGGTTTTATTCTGCTGGCTTTGGTACTCGGAAGCATGCAGACCATGCTGAATCTGGGTAACGATTTTGACTGGTTGGATTCGCCATTTCTGTGTAGCACGATGATCGTCCTGATCGTAGTGTTGCCCTGCTTTATCATTTGGGAACTCGGCGAACGCCACCCGGCGTTCAACGTACGATTTTTCGCTGACCGTAATTTTACGATAGGAGTGATTTGTCTCTCTGTCGGGTTTCTTTCAATCCAGGGGCTGCTGTCTGTGTTCATCGTTCAGCTTCAAGTATTGCTGGGCTATTCTTCATTTCTGGCAGGCATGGCTTACCTGCCCATGATCCTGCTTGCGTTGCCGGTGACGATGGCGATGCACAAGCTGCCAAAATACCTCGACGCTCGGCTGCTAGCCTGCCTGAATCTTCTTGGTTTCGCCTTTACTTTTTATTGGCTAGGCCTGTTCGATGATCCCGGCTCATTCGATCAAATTTTTTGGCCCATGTTGCTGCTTGGCTTTTTTCTGGGTTCGTTTTTTATGCCGCTGACTAGGCTGACGCTTCACGGGCTGTCTGGAAGCCAGGAAATACGCGCGGCCGAAGAGACCGGTTTTCTACGGGTTGTTGCCGGTGCCTTCGGCATCACCTTGCAAGGCGTCATGCTATTTCGGCGTACCCCTTTTCATCAGCTTCAATTGGCGGATCATTTCGGGGGGCGGAAGTTTGCTTCTATTGATTTGCTGCAAGGGCTTTCTTCGAGACTGGAGGCCTCCGGCTTCGATAAAACCATGATCAATGGTAAGCTCCTGACCCTTATCAAGCAGCACGCAACCATTCTGGCATTAAACGACGCCTTTCTGCTGGCAAGCCTCCTCTTCATCGGATTGGCCGGACTGGTATGGCTGGCCTATCCCACCTATCAACCGCTTCATCCAACTCTGGTCAAAGAACTAGGGGACATTCGGGCGGAAGAGATCATGGTGGAACCATGATTCGTCAAATTACGCTGTATCGATTGCTCCTTTTTGGGTTCTATGTCGGGTTTATGCTTGTGTTGATGTCCGGTTGCGCTTGGATACCTACAGGAGACAAGCCGGCCGAGTTCCAGACTCCCCCATCTATGGAGCACACGCTATCCCATAAGGGTCACGATGAGTCGATTGCTCCCGCAGTGCACTGGCCGCCTGAACGCTGGTGGCGGGAATTCGACAGCTCAGAGCTCAACGGCCTGATGGATGTCGCGCTAAAGGAGAACATCGGCCTCAAGGTGGCTGCTGCCAGACTGCGCCAGGCACAAGCCTTGGTTCGCGTAGAAGGCGCAAGGCTGTTGCCATTCCTGGATGCTGAAGCGGAGTTTGAGAATACGCGTATTTCAGAGAATGGTGTTTTTGCCGCGCTCAACCGCCAAGAGGCGGCGGGAGCAAATATCGTCTTCGGCAAAATTAATCCCTTCAACTTCCGCTACGAATTCGATTTCTGGGGAAAAAATCGCGCCGCAATGGAAGCAGCGCTGGGCGAAGCGGCGGCCGAGAAAGCGGAACTGGCCGAAGTTCTGCTTCAATTGACTGGCGCAATTGCCCGATCCTATATCCATGGCATGGCGCTACGTCAGCAGCTTGATCTGACGAATGACATGGCTAAGTTACGGCGCGACTTGCTCAGCATGGACGAGACCAGGCTACAGTTGGGTTTGGATTCCGCCGATCCGGTGAAACAAGCGACTATTGAATTAGAGCAGATCAATAAGCGCGAAGCCGGTATCCGGGATCAGTTGGATATTCAGCGGAACCTGCTGGCCCGACTGATGGGTAAAGGGCCTGACTCGACACAAAACCTGTTCACCGGCACCGTAATTAACCCCGAAAAGGTGCGATTGCCTACGCAACTTCCGCTGGAGCTGCTCAGCCAACGCCCTGATCTAGCCTCCGCCCTCCACCGAGCCGAGGCGGCGGCGCAACGGGTCAAGGTAGCTAAAGCCAGCTTTCTGCCCACCATCGATCTGACTGCATTTGCCGGTGTAAATGCGCTCAGAATGACGAAGGGCGCAAGCTCTCTGGCCAGTCTTCTGTTCTCAGGTTCCAGTTTCTCTTACGGGATCGCACCGGGTCTGCGGCTTCCTTTGTTCGAAGGCGGCCGTCTACGCGGGGAATTGTCGGCGCAAAGGGCGGAATATGATGGCGCAGTGGAGCTTTACAATGAAACCTTGTTACATGCTGTGCAGGAGGTAGCCGATAGTCTGAGTCGTTGGCGGGAGACACGCGCCATACTCAAAGCACACGGCCGCTTGCTATCTGCGCAACATGAAAACTTGAGTCTTGCCCAAGTCCGTTTTCGTAGCGGCCTGGATGATCGCCGGGCGATGCTAGGTCGCCAGCATGCGGTGTTGGAGCAGGAATATGTCTTGAAGAATGTGGAATCCGATCAGCTGCTTGCGATGGTGGATTTGATGGAAGCGTTGGGCGGAGGATACGTCAACGATCTCAAGACTACCCAACTGAAACCCGAACAAAAACAATCCGGTTGGTGGCCATGGTGAGTTTAAGAGTGGCCTCGGATAAATATGATTTCGAATCGATATTTAAATACAGCGCTACCTTATAAATACTTATGACAACTCATCCCAAGAATATTCGTGCCCGCCGCAAACGCTATCTGTCGTTAGTCGGGCTAGTAATGCTCGTAAGCGCTTTGGCTTATGCCGCTTATTGGTGGCACTACAGCCGTTTCCGGGTGGTAAGCCATAATGCGTTCATCACCGGCAATCTTATTCCGGTGGAAGCGGATGCAACGGGCATCGTCACGCGGGTATTGGTCGAGGAAAGCCAGTATGTAAACAAGGGCGATCTACTGGTGAGTCTCGATGAGCATCGGGCGCAGACTGCTTTAGGCCAGCGTAAGGGCGAGCTGGGACAGGTCGTGCGCGAGATCGGGGCGGTTTTTTCCACGCACAGCCAAATATGCCAAAAACTCATTGCTAGCACAGCCCGACTTGCCCGGGTGCGCCATGATGTGGTTCGATTCCGGCAGGCGTTGCCAACCGGTTCGGTATCCGAGCAGGTTGTGCAAAATGCCGAAGATCAGGTGACGGCCCTTGAAGCCGAGATGCAAGAGGCCGAAGCTGAACTCAAGTCCATAGAAGCGAAAGTGGGCGGCACCAGTAAGACTTTGCACCCGGACGTAGAGGCGGCTAAGTATAAATTCATCGCCGCCTATCTTGAATATTCGCGGCAGCAAATCCATGCTCCCGCTTCCGGCTATGTGTCCATGCGCAAGGCTCAGGTCGGCAACCGGGTTCAGCCTGGAGATCCACTGATGACCATTGTGCCGTTGGAACATCTGTGGGTGGAGGCGAACTTGCGGGAGACAGAGATAGCACAGATACGCCCCGGCCAGCCGGCAGAAGTCAGCGTCGATCTGTACGGGGAGAACCAGATCTATCATGGCACGGTAGAAGGGTTTATTCCCGGCACTGGCAGCGTCTTTGCGTTATTGCCACCGGATAACGCGGTCGGCAACTTTATTCATATCGTGGAACGTATTCCCGTGCGCATCGCCTTACGGAAAGACGAGATTCTGAAAAATCCGATTCGCCCCGGACTCTCCACGACGATCTCAATCGACGTCACGGAATCGGAGCACCCTATGGACGCTTCACTGGCGACGGTTACTGCGCCGGAGTATCAGACCGATATCTTTGTCGATGAAATCGCCGATGCGGAAGCTAAGGCTCAATCGATTATTATGGATAACTTGATTCAAAAAAATGATCTATTAGAGCCAGATTGTAGGTCTCTAGAATCAGTAACCACTAAAAACTCAAGCACTTCGCGATGATGTTGAATTTATGTTTGCAGGTGTGCGCTGTGAAGTCATTATTAGCCTTAAGAAGGGCATGGTTAGCCGTACATAGCTGGGAGGGTGGATGTGATTTAAACAATACGATAGTGATAATTAGTAGAAAAATTTGACACTCTTTTCGGATGAAACTGGCAAATTTTCAACGCTTTTTGCCAGTCTATCTTCTTATCATGAACGAGATTTAATCGGTTGGTAGGCTCATTTGGTATTGAAAGAGGATTTAATTTGCAACTTCAATTAGATGTATGTAATATACATCTTTAATGGCGTTAGGGAGCGGCCTGCGAATTGTGACTTTGATTTTTATATACCTAATAGATATACCTTAAGCATTATCTGTTGTGTCAAAATTTTTAAAAGCTCTATTTTTTGATGGTTTCCTAGGCTCTATGCTGAGTTACTTAATTAATAACAAGAAGGTATTTGCCATGCATACAACGCGTAAGCTCTGGACTTGGTTAGCAATCATATGCGCTTTGTCTTTTTCCGTATTAGGTTGGGTCGGAACAGAAATTTATGTCGCCGCTCCACCAATCCCTAAACAAGTTGTCAGCATAAATAATGATGTGCTGTTTTCAGCGACACAAGTCCAGCGAGGCAAAGAAGCTTGGCTTGCTGCAGGTGGGCAGCAGTTGGGATCGGTCTGGGGACACGGCAGTTATGTCGCACCGGACTGGTCGGCAGACTGGTTGCACCGCGAAGCGCTCAGTTTGCTTGAGTTGTGGACACAACGTGAATTTGGAAAACCATTTGACCAGTTGAGTATTGGACAGCAAGGTGATTTGAATGCACGCTTGAAGGCCGAGATGCGTAAAAACACTTATGACAACAAAACCGGAGTCATTACCATGTCAACAGATCGTGCACTAGCGATTCAGCAGGTTGCACAGCACTACATTGGCCTGTTTGGTAATGATGCATCATTCGAAAAGCTGCGTGAACAATATGCGATGAATGCCGGTTTATTGAAAAATCCTGACGATCTCCACGCGCTACCAGCCTTTATTTTCTGGTCAGCTTGGGCTGCGGCAACAGACCGTCCAGGCCAATCCAATTTATCTTATACCAGCAATTGGCCTCATGATGACTTGGTCGGAAATACGCCAACGGTTGGTACCGGAATTTGGTCGATAGCCAGTGTTATCCTGATGATAGCCGCTATAGCGAGCATGATTTTTTATCATTCAGCCAGAAAAGAAGAGGGCGAAATAGCACCGCCAAAAAACGATCCATTGATCGATCTCAAGCCAACGCCGTCCATGATAGCAACCAAAAAATATTTCGTCGTGGTGATTGGATTGTTTCTGGCACAAATCGGTATGGGAGTTATTACAGCGCACTATGCTGTTGATGGTCATAATTTATATGGTTTCCCTTTGGCGGAAATATTGCCGTTCAGTATAAGCAGGACGATCCATACCCAGTTTGCAGTGCTGTGGATTGCTACCGCTTGGCTAGCAACAGGCTTGTATATTGCACCGGCAATTTCTGGATATGAACCCAAGTACCAGAAATTAGGCGTCAATGTATTGTTTTACGCACTGCTGTTCATTGTGGTAGGTTCCACGGCAACCGGTTGGCTTGGCTCTTTGCAGCATCTTGGTAATGAGTTTAGCTTTTGGATCGGCAATCAAGGCCTGGAGTTCACCAGCATGGGCCGATTCTGGCAGGTTTTGCTGTTTATCGGTCTTTTGTTGTGGGTGACCTTACTTGCACGCGGCCTGATGCCCGCTCTTAAACAACCCTCGGAAAGCCGTGGTTTGATAGCTATGGTGTTCTTGGCAGCAACGTGTATTGGTGGGTTTTATGCGACTTCATTGACATGGGGGCAGCATACTCATTATTCGATGATTGAATACTGGCGATGGTGGTTGGTGCATTTGTGGGTGGAAGGTTTCTTTGAAGTGTTTGCCACCGCAGTTATTGCGTTATTGTTTACACGCCTGGGGCTGATTCGAGTGGCAACCGCCAATAGCGCCATCCTGATCGAAACCATAGTTTTCCTATTTGGCGGCATTCTTGGCACGCTGCATCACCTTTACTTTACAGGCACACCTACATTCGTGATTGCAATTGGTGCCATGTTTTCTGCACTGGAGGTGGTTCCATTGGCCCTGATTGGTATCGAAGCTTTTCGTAATTATCAGCGTTCGAAAGCAGCTCCTTGGGTACAAGCCTACAAGTGGCCGATTCTTTGCTTTATCGCTGTAGGCTTCTGGAATGTGGTGGGGGCAGGACTACTCGGTTTCTCTATCAATACACCAATTGCGCTGTATTACATGCAAGGCCTCAACTTGACGGCAGCCCATGGTCATGCGGCCTTGTTCGGTGTTTACGGCATGCTGGGCATAGGTCTGATGTTATTTTGCCTGCGTGGATTATCGGATCGTGCAGATTGGACCGAGAAACTATTGGAGCCGACATATTGGCTACTCAATATCGGACTTGCTATGATGGTGTTCATGTCGCTTGTGCCGTCAGGCATTTACCAGGCATGGGCTAGCATCACCCACGGGCTATGGTTCGCGCGTTCGCCTGATGTGGTGCATTCGCATTTTATGGAAACCTTGGTATGGATGCGTGTGCCGGGAGATATTGTCTTCGCAATCGGGGCACTGTTCCTGGCAGTTTTTGCGTTCCGTCTGTTTGCCGGTGGTACACGTAAGCAACCTGAGTTGGCTGCCGCATCTCAAGCAGGTAAGGCGTAACATTCGCTCACGGAGAAGTCGGCATCGCGCCGACTTCTTTGAATGTCACTTGAATCTGAAGTTACTAGGTTTTATTGGTAGGCATGGACTGCAATCGTTTTTTCAAGCTTGTGTCCGAATACATCCAAAAATTGATTTTGAGTAACCCATCTTTTCAGTCAAGGAGGCTGACTTTATCGCCAACTTGAATCTGCCCCCCTGCACCACTAGTAAGCATCGCTATTGCGAAAGTCGGTTTGTCCTGGTTAAAAGCATGGGTCAGCGTTTTAAGGATTGGTAGGTCCCGTTTGCCGGAGTTGGGATTTGCCTGCGTGGCGAGACACCGGGTTTTCGGCATGACAACATCGAAAACAACTTGGCCGATACGAATCTTGCGCCCCAGCCAACTCTGCTCTTCCCATGCATCCAGGCCGTCGATGACGATATTTGAGCGGAAGCGAAGCTCGCTAAGATCGTTATCGCCAACGGCAGCACCGACAGCCCCCAAGCTCGCGCGGCTGTGCAAGGTTATCTGGCCTGTCTCGTTGCCCTGATACCGTGGCGTAACGCCGTTCCCGACTAATCGCAACGGGAGTCTATCCTGATGAGAGGACAGCGGATTTTCGTCCAGCTTGAGTACATGGTTTTCGATAGCGACGGCAATTTTCTTACGCCCCTTCTCATCCAGCGCTTCGTTAACCAAAACGGTGCCGTCCAAGCTGATGCATAATCTAAGCGCGTTGTGATCGAACCTAAGCTGAAGACGCGCTATGCCGGGCGTGTTTACCAACGCAATGAACTCGTGTTTTTTACTCCAGGCATCATCCATCGTATCAGAATTGGCAAAGCGGAAGCCGAGGACCCGGTCGTTGGCGATTCGCCCTTCATCAAGGACAGTTACAACTTCACACTGTTCAGGCGTGAAGCTTTTTACTGGATAACGGTATAAGGCAACGACTTGAGGCATAGGACAATCTCTCTTGCTTGAACTGTGGTTTTTATATCAGCTTGCTTAACGATGCAACAATTGCTCGAATTCCTCAAGCGGTATAGGTTTGCCGAACAAGTAACCTTGGTAATTAGTGCAGCCGTTGCGTTCGAGAAAATCACGCTGTTGTTCTGTCTCCACACCTTCCGCAATCACATCCATATCAAGATTGTTGGCCATGCCAATAATGGTTTGCACGATCACAGCATCCGAATGGTTTATGCCGATGTTATAGACGAAGGATTGGTCTATTTTTAATTGATCCAGCGGTAGTTTTGACAAATAGGCCAGCGATGAATAACCGGTACCAAAATCATCCATCGAAAAATGTATACCCATTTCCTTGAGTGCTTGTATCTTGGTGATGGTGTCGTTTACGTCTTCCAACACCAAGCTTTCGGTGAGTTCGAGTTTAAGATTGGAAGGTTTAATCGCTGTTTTTTCCAGCACAGCACAAACCTGTTCGACGAAGTCGGGCTGGCGGAACTGAAGTGCACTGACGTTGACTGCTAGCTGCAAATGCCGGGTACTTATATCGCACTCCCAGCGTTTTATTTGGGCGCAAGCCGTTTCCAGCACCCATTGGCCTATGGGGACAATTAGGCCGCTTTCTTCGGTCAACGGGATAAACTGAATAGGGGGAACCAGTCCAAGTTCGGGATGTTGCCAGCGGATTAAGACTTCGGCTCCGATGATTTTGCCGGTATTATCGACCTGCATTTGGTAATACAGCCGGAATTGATTGTTCGGCAAGGCTAGCCGCAAGTCTGTTCCTAGTGCGATACGGGCTTCCATAGCGGCATGAGTGGCCGGGTCAAAGAAGCGAATGGTATTACGTCCGGATCGCTTGGCCTGGTACATGGCCGTATCGGCGTGTTTAAGTAAATCATCAACGTTGATTTCATGATTGCGAAACAGGCTGATGCCGATACTGGAAGAGTTGTGGTATTTCAGCCCGTTTAAGTCGAAAGGCTGGTTGATAGCAATACGGATTTTCTCGGCGAAGCTTTCGGCCTGGGTTGCAGCCTTATCGATTTCTATGCTGAGCTCCTCCAGTACGACCACGAAATCATCGCCGCCTAAACAGGCAACGGTATCGCTGCTGCACGCGCAGCATTGCAACCGTTTGGCGACTTCTACCAACAGCAAGTCGCCAATATCGTGCCCCTTGATATCATTTAATTCCTTAAAGTTATCCAGGTCTATAAACAGGATCGCGCCGTGATTAATGTGTCGCGTGCTGAAGTTCATAGCTTTGTGTAGCCGTTCTATCAGGAGGCGACGATTGGGCAGCCCTGTTAGAGGATCATAGAAGGCCAGATTGTGAATGGTTTCTTCCGATTTTTTGTGCTCAGTGATATCGACGAACACGGCAACGTAATTGCTGATCTCTCCGTTACTATCGGTCACTGCGGAAATGCTGAGCCGCTCAGGGTACTGCTCGCCATCTTTACGTCGGTTCCATATTTCCCCTTGCCAGAATTTGTCGCGATTCAAAGTATCCCACATCGCGCCATAGAACTTCTTGTCATGTCGGCCCGATTTAAGTATAGCCGGTGTCTTGCCAATGGCTTCCTCTGCGCTGTATCCGGTGGTTAAGGTGAATGCTTGGTTTACTTTTAGTATAACCTGATTGGCGTCGGTGATAGCCATGGCCTCTTGAGATTCAAAGGCTGTAGCCGCGATGCGAAGCTCTGTTTCAGCCTGCTTGCGCTCGGTGAGGTCGCGAACATAGGCGCTGAAAAAATACTCTCCTTGCCGTTCCACTGCTGTAATCGATAATTCCATAGGAAATTCGGAGACATTTCTACGCATTCCAAAAACTTCGATACGCGTATTGATTATTGTAGGCGTGTCGGCGTTTAAAAAGCGCGCTATGCCTTGCCGATGGGCTTTACGATAACGTGGCGGCACAATCAGTTCCGCAACTTCACATCCCAACGCCTGTTCAACCGAATAACCGAAAATATGCGAGGCTTGAGGATTCCATCCTATTATGCGGCCATCCCTGTCCATGCTGATGACTCCGTCCAGCGCCGAATCCACTAGCGATTGAGTGTGAACCAGACTTTCTTTTAAGGATATATCAGCGGTATTGAATGCATCCCCCCGTACGATTGCTGGATTAACCAAAGTCTTGCCCCAATCCTTGAGCAGTAGATAAAGCAGGCTGCTGGTAATTGTGACGAAAATTACGCTTTTTTCCAGATCAATACCTCCCTGTATAGCTGCACTATCAACAACAAATGTTAGCAGCTTATCAGGGGCAATTACCCATAGAGCAGAAAAAGCAGCATAAAATAGAACGACACCGATAGTGATGATAAGTCGCTTAGGTATAGTTTTTTTCTGGTGGAGATAGGGCATCTTTTTATTAAATTTTAATTTAAAAAAATAAGACGGAGGTAAATAATTACGCTTATAATCGTATAGACTTTTAAGAAAGACTGCTCGATCACGTCTTCTTCGGCTTCTTCAGTCCATGTTTTTTCATCCAGTTATACAGATTCGGCCCGGTGGTGTTATAACGCTCCGCGATAGCTTTCTTGGTAAAACCGTTCTCCAGCATAGCCTCGATTTCCGGTCGAAAGGCATCCAGTTTACTTTTACCAGGTCCTTTGGGACGGCCACCCTTCATCCCTTGAACTTTTTTGGTATGTATGCCTTCCTTAATTTTCTGCGAAATCAAGTCTCGTTCAATCTCTGTTGCCATCGAAAATGCCAATGAAATCTTGCCCTGAAGAGTCTGATCAAGTTGCCAATTTCCCTTTACTGAATACACGTAGATTCCTTTAAACGTTACCAGCGATAATATTTCCATGCACTCCAGCATGCTACGACCCAACCGCGAAAGTTCGGTCACGATGATGACATCGTCGGCTTGCAGTTCGTCCAGCACTCCTGCAATTCTACGCTCTCGCCAAGGAATACGGCCAGAAGCAACCTCTTCAGCGAAATGCACTTTTCCAAGGTCATGCTGATTGGCAAAGTGGAGAATGTCGGCTTTATTTTTTTCGAGGCTTTGGTCGCGCGTCGACTCCTGCAAATAAGCAACGGTCTTTCGTCCTGACGGTACAGTTTGGTTTGTCATGTTTCGCCTATTTTTCTTATCGTACAATCGATCATGATGAGTATAAATATTCGCCAAAGTTATTCACCAAAGTTATTCAGCAATAGATTCTTTCCTGCCGACATCGAAATAAACTCATCGAATGTTTCCTGCGGCAGCGGACGGCGAAACAAATACCCCTGATAGGCATGACAGCCCTGGTGAGTAAGGAGGTCTCTTTGCGCTTTGGATTCAACCCCTTCGGCGATACCATAGCTTCATGAGACTCGAAGGCGGTGGCAGCAATACGAAGCTCAGCTTCCGCCTGTTTCCGCTGCGTGATGTCGCGTAATGCACTGGCAATAAACATGCCTTGTCGGGTTTGAATAGGACTTAGGCTAATGTCTACATCAATTTCGCAGCCATCTTTTCGCAATGCCCGTACCTCTCTTCCAGTACCCATCGACCGAGGGCTAGGTGCTGCAATGTACATGTCGCTCAACACCTTATGTCTCGATCGAACAGACTCCGGCATTAATACTCCAATTGATTTTTCAAGTAATTCTTCAGGCCTATAACCTAGTAGGTATTCGACCTGCTGATTTACCAGAGTGATAACTCCTTGTTTATCGCTAATTATCATGGCATCCGGCGTTGCATCGAAAATAGCGTGGTGAAATGCTTCGCTTTCTATCTGCGACTGCTCCGTCTGTTTACGCTTAGTGATATCGGTGGCAATCCCGCAAACAGCATAAATCTCGCCGGAAACTCTTTGAAGCGGGAACTTGAATGAGCTATAGGTATGAATGCCATCGTTGTGCGGAATCAACTCTTCTACTTCTAGAGGGTAACCGGACTGGATTACCTCTTGTTCATTCTTGTGAAAAATATCGGCTATCTGCTGTGGAAATATATCGTGGTCGGTCTTCCCCTGAATGGCTGCATTATCAATATGAGATAATTCCCCATAAAGCCGGTTCGCATAGATATACCTCCCCGACACATCCTTCATGAATATTATTGAACGAGCCTTATCCATGGCGACACGCAAACTATTTTCATATTCAATGGACTGGAGTTCGTTGGCCATGTTGTTAAAACTATCGGCTAACTGACTAAGCTCATCATGCGTTTCAAGATTGATATGTTCTTGTATGTTCCCACGGGAGAAAAAACATACTGCACGAACAAAGGACTGAATAATGTTGATCATGACAAAATAAACCCTGATCAATAAGCGCTAATCAGGAAGACTGACATTAAACGCATCAGTATAAATATCTTTCATAGAGGCCCCCGCCATAAAGGCATTCTTCTTGGCTATTTTGACCATTTCAGGATGCCCGCAAAGAAATACGCGCCAGTTCTTTAGGTTGGGGATGTGCCGAAAAGCTACGTCATGAGCCCGTCCCACAGCAAAATTATGTTTTACATCCCTATCGGAAAGGCAAGGTACGTAATCGAAATTCGGATATTGCTTAACCAGATCGTGCAGTTCTCCGGTCAGATAGAGTCCGTTGTGGTCGCGACTGCCGTGGAACAAACGGATAGGGCCGGTGTGGCCCTGGCTGAGGGCGTCTCGGATAATCCCGTAAAGAGGCGCAAGTCCGGAACCCGTACCGATCAGAGCCAAGCCCTGTTCGGTATTGCCGGGCGTGTAAAAGCAGTCGCCTCCTGGGCCGCGAATCTCGACGGTCTGACCGGGACGCAAGTCCTCATGTATCCAGCCGCTTACCCGACCCTGCGGCAGTCTGCGGACATGGAGGTGAAGATGATCGTCTTCATGCGGCACACTGGCGAGCGAGTAACTGCGACCTAGCGACTGGTCTCGAAACAGGTTGATGAATTGTCCGGCCCTGTAATCGATCGGCACGTGGCATTCGAGCACGACATGCATGATTTCCGAGTTAAGCAATTTCAGACTTTTGACGGTGGCGGGAATAACAGTCTGTATGTCCTTGTCATCAGGCAGGGCGACTTCAAGATCTGTGTCGGGATGACAAATGCAAGCGAGAAAATAATTCTGGAGCTTGAGAGTATCCTTCAAGCCATTTTGCGAACTTTCAGGAGGCGTGCCTCCAGTGGCGCGCATCAGGCAGGTCTGACAGACCCCGCTGCGACAGGAAAAAGGAACGGGTACACCACGGCCAGTCAAACAATCCAGAACGGATTGATTTTCACCCAGTTCGAAGTTGTCTTTTGCATAACGAATATTAACCATAGCGGCGTACCTGTTTCGAAGATGGTGAATTAACGGCCCAACACGTCGTTTCGTGTGCTTTCGGCGATAGTGGCAACCTGACCGATCAGGTCCTCGCTGACGTTCAACTCGCGGAGGGTGGCTGCGAGGTCTTCTATCACTGCATCGACATGGGAGTCATTCAGTCCGCGTTCGACCAGATGGGCGTGCCCACGACGCATATCGAGGCCGCTGTAATTATGCGGTCCGCCGAAAGCCATGGTCAGGAACGATTTTTGTTTGGCGGCCTGAGTTTCCATATCCACGCCTTCAAAAAAGGAACTGATGCGGTCATCGCTCAACACCTTGCGGTAAAAAATATCAACAGCGGCATTGACGGCGGCTTCTCCGCCCAATTTCTCGTACAAAGATTGTTGTTGTGACATATTTTTCTCCAAATAATTAAAAAGGTGTTTAAAATACATCTTCAATAGCTCTAACCATCAGAGCCTTTGCTAAGACGCAGTAATAAGATGTATTAAGAATGCATCTTATTGCGCGATTATTAAATCGTCAAGACCTATCTTTTAATTTTCAAGATACAAGCTAAAAGACAGGCGACTTTGAAGGAGTATGCAGCATGCAACTAACGCAATTCACGGATCTTTCACTGCGTCTACTGATTTATCTTACCCGCCTTCCTGAACCGGGTATGGCGACAATTCAAGAGATCGCCGAGTATCATCAGATTTCCCGCAACCATCTGGTGAAAGTGGCGAACAGTTTGGCCAACCAGGGATTTATCATGACGACCAGAGGCAAGGGCGGTGGCATTCAGTTGGCACGACCTGCGTACACAATAGGCGTGGGCGAAGTGGTGCGGCGTACCGAACTGAACATGAATCTGGTAGAGTGCTTCGATGCCCCAACCAATCAGTGCCGCCTGATCCGCAACTGCTTCCTCAAGGCCACTTTATATGAAGCGCAGCGTGCATTTATGGCCGTGCTGGACAAATACACATTAGCCGATGCCGCCAGTTTCGGTACCAACGTCGACCTGTCAGCCTTGTCTGGAGATAAACCCCAAACTAGCTGACGCGGAATGGGCTTTAGCAAACCGATTCTGCGTTTTGTGGCGCACCCTGTTGCAATATACACTCACTTTTGACGGTGTTCTTAATACCCTCGGGCAAATATCGTCACCATCGATACCGGTAATATAATAAAAATACCAATGTCTAAGAAGCTGTTTAAAAACCTAACAAATTCCGCGTAAAAGACGATGTACCTCAGTAATTTTGATAAATACTTCGGCCGTATCGGTTAGGCGCTCATAATCCTTGGAAAGCCGTCTGGAGTTTCCAAGTCAGGCAAAAGAGCGCTCAACAACCCATCGGCGAGGCAATACGACAAACTTGCCCCGCATGGCGTCCGTCCGTTTAACAAGGGTAAGGTTCCAGTTAAACATGCTTTTCGCCCATTCGACTAAAACGCCGCTGTAGCCGCCACCCGCACAAATCACACTCACGACAGCAAACATCGTGTACAACCGGAGCATGAGCAACCGAGCAACGCGCCGATCTTGTAGGCCCGCTGAATGAACACACACCGCCAGTAGATTTCCCATTGTATCGACCGCGATATGACCTTTTCTCCATTTAACCTTTTTACCGGCGTCAAAACAGCGTTGTCCGCCTAGCCCCGTTGTTTTTACCGATTGTGCATCAATAATGGCTGCCGTCGGTCGAGCGTTTCTCCCAGCTTGAATTCGGTAGGTATCACGAAACAGCGTTAATGCCTTATCCCATACTCCAGAGAGTTTCCATGTCCTAAAGCATTCATAAGCTGAACTCCAAGGCGCAAAATCCGACGGCAGCATCCGCCATTGGCAACCTGTCTTGGTGATATAGAAAATGCCGTTAACGATTTCTCGAAATGGATAGCTCCACGGTCTGACCCCTCATTTTGGGACACGCGCAATTTCAAATACTGGACATAATAACTGCCATTGCTCGTCGGTTAAATTCGTCAAGTACAACCGCCAGCCCTCCTAGGCAAAAATTGTTGCGGCTTAATCGATCGTTTAGGTTTTTAAACAGCTTCTAATAGATTTTTTCGCTATCACGTTGGGTAAGCGGCTCTTTGATTAATGCGCAGATAGCGTATCCGCAAAAAATTCGCCAAAGACAAATGTCCTTGGCATAAGTTTTAGCCATTTAATTGTTTAATCAATGCAGTCAATTCATTTTGACCGGCAGAATCCAGTGGGAGCAAAGGCTTGCGCGGAACGCCGGCGTCAAATCCACGCAATTGCAGGCCGGCTTTGATCGTCGTCGGTAATCCGCCCTTAAGAATAAATTGCAGCAAGGGGAGTTGTTTGTAAAATACGTCGCGCGCCTGCTTTAAATCACCCGCCAGGCTCGCCTCATACAGCCTCAGCGGCCAGGCAGGAATCAGGTTGGGTGCAGCGGTGCACCAGCCGACAGCTCCTGCGGCAAAAGCTTCCAGCGCTAAAGGATTACTCCCGTTATAGAAGGGGATTTCTGCATTGGAAAGCTGGGAGATTCGATGCATGCGTTGAATATCGCCAGAACTTTCCTTAACCATGGTCACGTTATCAATGTCCTTGATAATGCGCACGATTAACTCGGGCGACAAATCCAGACCGCTGGTAGCAGGGTTGTTATAGAGCATTACCGGAATACTGATGGCTTCGCTGATAGAAGCATAATGCTGAAAAATTTCCCGTTCCGTCAGCTTCCAATAAGAAATAGGTAAAACCATTACCGCGTCTGCACCCACTTTTTCGGCAAACTTTGCCCGGCGCACTGCGTTTTGAGTCGTCAGATCGGATATCCCAACCACTGTCGGTACGCGCTTTGCGACTTGTTTCACCGAGGCTTCTGCCACGGCATTCCATTCCTCATCGTTCAGGTATGCACTCTCGCCAGTGCTGCCTAGCGGAGCAATGGCATGAGAGCCGTCCTGGATGAGACGATCAATTAATTGTTCTAGCGTTTTAATATCAACCCCACCATCTTCTGCAAGAAAAGGGGTGATTGGATAAGAGATGATACCTTTGAACAGATTTTTTGACATGATATTAAGTCCTTATCGTGAGTGAAAAAATGATCTGCATTAAATAATTTTGGCTAAATTGCTTATCGAAACATTCAACTTAGGCAATCGGGATGGGCCCGCAATGCGCGGCGTGCATAATACGCAAACGCGATCTGGTTACGTTTTGCGGTGGAGATCCAGTCATGTGCCTCACTGCCCAATTTTTGCGGGATGGGTTTAATCTCGCCGGAAGCCAAAGCAAGCAGTTGCATTTTCGCGGCACGTTCGAAAAGTATGGCGAGCATGCAAGCCTCTTCAACGGTCGTGCCCACGACTAATTGACCATGATGGGACAACAACAAGGCGCGTTTGTCACCCAGGGCGGCCGCTATGATCTCGCCTTCCTCATTGCCCACCGGTATGCCCGGCCAGTCTTTCAGAAAGGCGCAATCGTCAAACAAGGGACAGGTATCCATATGCGACACCACTAACGGTGTTTCCAGCATAGACAGCGTAGCAATATGCAGCGGATGGGTGTGTATGATGCAATTAACCTCAGGGCGCGCACGATAGACCCAGCTATGAAACCGATTGGCTGGATTGGCCATGCCCGAGCTACCCATCACATTCAAATCCTCATCCACCAGCACCAGGTTAGACGACGTAATTTCATCAAAACCCAAACCGAAGGGTTGCGTGTTGTAATAGGTGTCAGAATACTCAGCTCTGGCGGTAATTTGTCCTGCCAAGCCGGAATCATGCCCCGCATCGAACAGGATGCGACAAGTGAGCGCCAGTTTTTCTCGAGTACTCCATGAGTTACCTGCCAGTACCTGTTGCATCTGCTGATGCGCCTTGGCGATAAGCTCGGATTTTTCAATGTGAAATGTATCAGCCATAATCTTGAAATTTTCCTCTTCGTATTTTAAAAATTCCTGCGGAGGTATCCCCAGTGATAATACTGGGATTAATACTAAAGGTTTACTGGTCTAGTTATAACCTCCAGAACTATAATTCTAGCTGGTCCAGATGATAGTTATGGCGCACTTAGAGTGCGTTTGAGACGTTGAATACCTTCTGCCAATTCAAGCTTATTCAGGCTGGCAAAGCCTAATCTGATGGCTTGCGTAGCTTCATTAGCGTCAGTAAAAAGTGAGCCCGGCAGAATGCGCACCTTTTGTGCCAAGGCGCGTTCGGCTAGGTTGTCGATAGTGATGGGCTGCTTGAGCCGCAGCCAAAACGCTAAACCACCGGACGGTAATTCAAAATCAACCAGTGAACTCAGTTCGTGATGAATCAGCTGCTCCAGCGTAGCTCGCCGTTCGCTATAAATTTTGAAGGTTCTGCGGATATGGCGTTTGATTTCCCCGGTATCCATCAACTCGGCAATCGCCAGCTCGGTAACCGAATTACCTTGGCGATCTATCAGCATGATTTCAGCGGCACAACGATCTATAAAAGCGGTCGACGCAACCAGATAGCCAATACGCAAACCGGGTGCCAGAACTTTGGATAATGAACCGACATAAATGACTCGTTCTGCACGATCCGTACTCGCCAGTGGAAATACCGGATGGTGTAAAAAATGAAACTCGTGGTCATAATCATCTTCAACGATGGCAAAGTCATATTGCTCTGCCAGCATCAACAGCTTGAGCCTGCGCTCTGCCGTCATCATCACGGTCGTAGGGAATTGATGATGCGGCGTGACATAGACGGCACGTATCGCTTGATGTTTGCACAACTGCTCCAGCTCCTCCACGTTAATGCCGCATTCATCCTGTCCCACACTCAACACTTTGGCTCCGCAAGATTTGAACGCCTCGCGTGCCGGCGGGTAAGTCAGATGCTCGACGACAATGCAATCATTGGTCCGGGTCAGCATACGCGCCGCCAGAAAAATGCCCATCTGACTACCGCGCACCATACAAATATGGTCAACTCCCACATGCAAACCTCGCTCCATATTGAGCATGGCGGCAATGGATTTGCGTAGCGTCAGTGTACCTTTGGGGTCATCATAGCCCAAACGATTAGCTCTTGCGGATACCACCAGCGCATGACGAAAGGCTCTGGATAGTACTTCAAACGGAATCAACCGGGTATCAGGAATACCGTCATTGAAATCAATGACATTTTCAAATGAAGAGGGCGCTTCTGTGCCAGCGGAGGGCGTATAAGCCACGGTTTCAGTGCGTGAGGTTTCCGCAACATGGCTTGATGGATAATTGGCCGGTAGCAACAAACTGGGTAAATTAGCCGAAACAAAGGTGCCCCGGCGACTTTCAGTAGACAACCAACCTTGCGCCACCAGTTCATCATAGGCTTGCACGATAGTCTTTCTATTGACCTTCAAACTATCGGCCAGTTTTCGGCTTCCCGGCATCATGGTGGAAGGCGGTAATCGCCCCAGTTGAATTTCTGCAATAATTTTTTGCGTTATTTGCAGATAAACGGCAAGACTTGAGGTCTTACTGAAATCCATTTTCAGGCTCCACGAACGCAGCATGTTGATTCAATCCGTAAATAGGTGTCAATAATTCGAGAAGCAGAGACTTGCGTTGAGGCTGTCAGACCGGACGTCAATCTGCTCTCAATTTTCAATAGATTAGAGCAGATTTGTAAAACCAAACACCAAAGCACCCATATGCACAGATAGAGATGACTACGCAGGGTAAATTCCAGCCCGGGAAGTTCCGAAATAATACGCTGTATTGCAAGCGACTGAAAAACCAGAAAGACGACCCACGTCTGGCGGTCGGCTGCCAATATTTTGCCATGGATGGGGGGTTAACGCTAGTGTATTGGAAAATATACCCTTTTCTCCCAACAAGCTGAAATATAGGCGAGGGAAATGTGTACGCTGTTGTGGCAAAAGTGACACCCATTCGTACGTTCGTCTGTCGAAAGGCGTTGTTGAATAAGTCGGACTTTACTAGTCGAGTTGGTAAAATTGACTTTTTAGAGTCTGCCAATCAATAAAGATGCCCTACTAGCACAACGAGAAAAACCGCGATAAAATTGACAAACCTCGTTATAAGGTGAGCAATTGGCCTGAGTACAACAATGCGTTAAGGAAACGCGGTGATTTTCCGGTGTATTTTACCGAAGAGGCGATAACCGAATGGTATTCACCCAAGACGAGTAGCCGCGGCAGACCTCAAAAATACTTGGCTCTTGCGATTGAAGCCAGCTTAATGATTCGTCAGGTTTTCCGCCTGCCGCTTCGGCAAACACAAGGCTTTATGAATTCGCTGATCACTGCTTTGGGCGTCGATATCTCCATCCCTGATTTTAGTAGCCTATCCAAGCGTAGCGTTGCCATACCCCGACATAAATTGACCAAAGAACTGGCTCTAGGCAGTATTGTTATTGTCGATTCAACCGGCCTTAATGTTTATGGTAAGGGCGAATGGCATCAGGAAAAACATGACGTTGCGGCACGACGCACTTGGCGTAAATTGCACCTTGCAGTCGATGAAAACCATTAAATCATCGCCTGCGAACTGACTACACCGGAAACAGGAGACCCCACGGCGGTACCGGATTTGCTTGACCAAATCGACACGCCGTTTGACATCTTCATTGCTGATGGCGCCTACGATGGCGATCCGGTTTCCAAAGCGGTGTTAAGCCTGCAACCGTTGCAAAAGTGATTGTTCCGCCGCACAAGACTGCTGTTTATTCACCCGCAGGCGATAGCCAGCGGGACAATCATATCCAGGTGATTGGCCAGTATGGCCGTATCGCTTGGCAAAAAAAGACCAGCTATGTCTTGCGTAGTTAAATCGTCCCCGGCAAGTCTGGGGGCTTATTATTGTTAGCCCCTCAATGGGGCATATTCATGAATCGCCTAAAGACGATTATCTTTATTTCCACAAACTGAGTTGTTCATAACGTTCCTCTTCTTTTTCTTGCTCCCTTATATATGCCCTAACAACATCCTCATCCAGTCCACCGTCGATACAAAATAACCTCGGGCTCAGAAATATTCTCCGGTAAAGTTTTTGGTTTTCCCCATAAATTGTCTTGCTATGGAATTGGTATGGTTCAATCTTTGGGACTCTCGTATAGGTGATTCTCCTTACTCTTGGTCGAGATTCAGAGAATCGTCGTGACCGACTTATAGGTCAAACATTTGTGAGTACCTCGGCATAGCAGGGGGGGACCTTAATTAATTATGCCGAACTGGCCATGCAAAGAGTCAAACGTATTTTTGGCAGGACGATGAAAGCGCGTAAACTGCCGCAAAAAAAAGCAGAGGCTTGGGCAAGTGCCGTTGCGCTCAATCGGATGACCGGTATAGGCATGCCTGTGTCTGTAAAAAATTGAAATAGGCATCAATGGCTTAATTTGCCTCATTTCTGATTTATTCAACAAAGCCATGAGATATCGACTGAATTACATTGATCAAAAAGTTCGGATAAATGCCCAACCAGACCAGCAGCATTGTTAAAACGGTAAGTGTTGCTGTGGAAAACCAATCTTGACTAAGTTTAATAGGTTTAATTTCCGTTGTGTCGACGTTCATCGACATCGCAACGATGATTCTTAAGTAGTAAAAAAGCCCTAAGCCGCTACCAATGATGATTGCAAGCAACAATCCCCATAACCGACCCTCAGCAGCACTGGTAAAAATATAGAATTTACCGATAAAACCGGCTGTCAACGGAATACCCGCCAGTGACAGCAGCATCAGGGTAAAAATTGCTGCTAGCCAGGGCCTTTCCCAAAATAGCCCACGATAACAAGAAATATCATCCGCTTCTGTTTTGGGTGTTGACAAGATGGAAACAACCCCGAAGGCGCCAATGGTAGTAATGAAATAGGCAACCAGATAAAAGGTAACCGCTTCTACTGCCAATTGAGGGGCAACACTGCTGCCCGCAATGAATGCAACCAATAAATAACCGATGTGCGCGATAGACGAATAGGCCAGCAACCGTTTAACATTATTTTGCAGCAGTGCCAGCATATTGCCGCCTAGTATAGAGAGGCCGGCAATGACACTAAGAACAGTTAGTAATGGCGTGTGCGTGTAGCTGGTGGTGCTGATGAAATATCTCAGAAGCAAGACAAAAACGGCACCTTTTGAAACGGTGGCGATAAAGGCAGTGATTGGGGCAGGTGCTCCTTCATAGACATCCGGGGTCCATAGATGGAACGGGATTAGGGACAGCTTGAAGCTCAGGCCAGTGATAATCAGTATAGTCCCACTAAGAACCATGGCATTCATTTCCTGATGACTCGTGAAATAGCGTCCAATACTGCTAAAATAAAGTTCGCCACATTGCGCATAAATCAAGGCTATTCCCAGCAGCAGGAACGCAGAAGACACGCCGGATAAGACTAGGTATTTGATAGCTGCTTCTAGAGACGTTGCTTGATTCAGCGAATAGCTAATCAACACAAACAGGGAGATGCTGAGCATCTCAAGACCAATAAAGAAGCTCGCAAAATGACTGCTGCTGACCAGCACTGAACCACCCAGGAGCGCAGTGAGCAATAGTAATAGAAGCTCCTCGTTTTCTCCTTCTCGATTTTTGAAATAGTCATAACAAAATCCCAACACAGCAAGACCTGCCGCCAGTAACAGCATCATATAGAACGATGCATAGGCATCTATACGCATCAATAATGTTGCCTGAGTCGGGCTTTTCCCCCATGCGCTGTACAGTGCCAGCAGTGTTATAAAGATTCCACCTGCAGCAATACTGCTGGTCAACAGGAAATCTCGCTGAATAGCAATGCTGAGCATTACCACTATTGCAGTTCCCGAAAGAATGATAATGGGGGTAAGAGCGATAAGTTCGCTACTGTTCATCAGCGTTCCATCCCAACAGCATAGTGCATCGCTTGCTTCAGCGCAGGAGCCGAAACGTTCAATACGGTCTGGGGACTTAAACCCAGCCAGGTTGCGATCAGCACCAGCAAGGCTAGCGACACACTTTCATAACGATTGATGTCAGACAAAGACGAATCTTGCTGCGATGGGCCATAAAAGGTTTTTTGTATCATATTAAGCGCATAAACCGGGGCTAGAATAAGCACCAAGGCTGCCACGGAGGTCAATAACCCATTGACACTGAAAGCCCCTTGCAACACCAGAAACTCACCAATGAAATTGCCCAATCCTGGAAGGCCTAGCGAGGCTACCGCAAAAAACAAGGCTAACGCTGCCAGGCGCGGCAACGAGGACCAGAGCCCTCCCATACGACTCATTTCTCGCGTATGCAAACGTTCTTGCAGAGCACCTGCAATCATAAATAACGCAGAAGCACTTATCCCGTGCGCCAATAGAGTGATGACCGAGCCTTGTAACGCGATAAAGTTCCAGGAAAATATTCCCAGTAAAATAAAGCCCATATGACTAATGCTAGTATAAGCAATCAGTCGTTTCAGGTCAGACTGGGCGTAAGCCATCATCGCCGCATAGAGTATGCTGATAGCACCCAGTGTCATCGCAATGGGCGCAAATTGATGTGCCGCCTCTGGAAACAAGGGTATGACAAAGCGTAGTAAACCGTAAGCGCCTGTCTTAAGCATGACGCCAGCCAGGATAACACTGCCTCCGGTAGGCGCTTGAGTATGAGCGTCGGGTAGCCAGGTATGAAAAGGCACGGCCGGCAGCTTGACGGTAAACGCGATAAAAAAACCCAGCATCAGCCAAAATGCAACATCGGGATCACAGATTGTATTTAACAAGTCGAAATAATCGAAACTATAGTCACCGCTATCGTTATGGTGTATCAGCACTAAAACCACTATGCCCAGCAACAGCAACAGGCTGCTCACTTGCGTGAAAATAACGAACTTTATTGCCGCGTGAGTCCGCTGTTCATGCCCCCAAATACTGATCAAGAAATACATCGGGATTATCATCAGCTCCCAAAAGAAAAAGAACAGAAAAAGATCGACGGCCAGAAAAACACCGACAGTGCCGGCCAAACACGTTAACAGATTAAAGAAAAAGAACCCCTGCCGCTGCTTGATTTCGGTCCAGGAACTACTGATCGCCATAAATCCTAGCAAGACGGTCAACGCTACCAGCAAAAAACTGAGACCATCCATAGCCAGATGAAAACCAATCCCAAAGCGAGGAATCCATGCACCATAGACATCAGCAAACCAAGCCGAGGGTAAGCCAGCCGGGAGGATCGTATGACCAGATGCCATGTATTGCAATATCAACGGTGGGATTTCAGCAACAAGCGTGCTAATTGCCACCCAGCGTGGAAGAAGTCGGCTCCATCGCTCTGAAAACCAGGCCGCAAAACCTCCTAGAACCAAAACACCAATAAGCGCAAGCAGTATCATGACAGCCATCCTATGGCAATAACGACCACTGTGCCGAGCACCATGGATGAGGCATACCAGCGGATCTGCCCGGTTTGTGATGCGCTTATCATAAGATGCCCTTTACGGCTGATGAAGGCTATCGAAGTGTATAGGCAATCCACGGCATCGTTTTTATTGAGCTCGGTGAGGACCTTAAAGGGATGCAATACCAAGGTATCATAAAGCGCATCCATCCCCCAGCCGCTAACAAAGAAGCGATGTATTCGTTTTAACCCTTGGGAGTTGGCAAGACCTTGGGCAGAAAAAGTACCTGTAAGATAGAACAGCACAGCAAGCAATAAGCCAATAAAAGGCGCAGTAACGGTGATGAACGAAACAAGGTTAAATGTGTGAGCATTGCCAAACAAAACCGGGAATACCGAGTCTAATGGGATTGTAAGCATACCGCCAAATAGTGCCAATACACTCAGTAGGATCAACGGCAGACTCATTTGCCAACCAAGACTCTTTTCGACGACAGGGCAATTTTTGCCGAAAAAAACTACAAACACCAGCCGGAAGCTGTAAATAGCCGTAAGCAGAGCGCCCAGGCAACCGGCTGCCCAAAGGACCGGAGAGACTTCGAAGGTTGCCAGTAAAATATCGTGTTTGCTGTAAAAACCGGAAGTAAAAGGCAGCGCGGATAAGGAGGCGCTACCTATCATAAAACTCCAGAAAGCCAACGGCATGGCTTTACGCAGTCCACCCATCTTGAATATATTATGCTCGTGATGAAAACAGAAAATCACCGCACCTGCTGCCAGGAACAACAGCGCCTTGAAAAAAGCATGCGTCAACAAATGAAATATCGCCGACGACCATGCACCTACACCCAAAGCAAGAAACATATAACCAATCTGGCTGATGGTTGAGTAAGCAAGAATACGCTTGATGTCGGTTTGAACGATTGCGGAGCAACTTGCCATCAATAAGGTGATAGCGCCAAGCACTGCGACGGCGAATTGCACCGATGGCGCCATCATGAATAAAGCATGAGTCCGTGCAATGAGGTAGACACCTGCAGTGACCATCGTGGCAGCATGAATCAGCGCGCTAACCGGAGTAGGACCCGCCATCGCATCGGGCAGCCAGGATTGCAACGGCAGTTGTGCGGATTTACCCACCGCCCCGCCCAGCAGCAAGGCTGCGGCGGCAACGGGCAGTAGCGTGCCCGGCGTCCATTGACTCGTCACCCTAAACATCAAGAACTGAATATCAAAGGTATGCAATTGCGTAAATAACAAAAACAGACCCAGGACCATCGCCGTATCGCCAATCCGGGTCATCACAAACGCTTTGCGAGCGGCATAGCCGTTGTTCGGGTCTTCATACCAAAAACCGATCAGCAAATAGCTGCCCAGTCCGACACCCTCCCAACCCAAATAAAGTAGCACCAGATTATCTGCCAGCACCAACACCAGCATGGCGGCGACAAACAGATTCATGTAGGCGAAAAAACGAGTATAGCCAAGATCCGAATCCATAAAGCCGGCGGAATAAATATGGATTAGAAAACCGACACCGGTAACGATAAACAGCATCGTGAGCGACAATGCATCGAGATACATGCCAAAGGGGACGATCAGGTTATCAATGGCTATCCAGTCGCCTAATGCCAGATGGTAAGGTTGCATCGTTCCCTTCAGAAACTCCGTTCCGATCAGCGCTGCCAATAAGCCTGAAAGACCGACGCTGCCGACGCCCACCCAAGAAACTAACGGCTTGGAAAGCTGTCTACGGAATAACACCAAGACTAGAAAACCAAGAAACGGAATCAGTGGCACCCAGCCTAGCAATTCGACCACGTTCATCGCCTATCCTTTCATCTCGTTCATCGAATCTGCATCCAGCGTATGAAAACGATGAAAAATCTGCAGCGCTAAGCCCAAACCAACGCCCACTTCTGCGGCAGCAAGGGTTAATATCAACAGGAACATGATTTGTCCATCCGCCTGCCCCCAACGTGATCCCGCCACAATAAAGGCCAAACCGGTAGCATTAAGCATGACTTCCAGGGACATCAGCATCATGATCAGATTACGCCGAACCAACACCCCGACCAAGCCTAGAACAAACAGCACGACAGACAGCGATAGACCCAATTCCATCGGAATCCCGCTCATGATTTTCTGCCGTTTTTTGATGTACTAAGCATCGGCTTGCCTAAATGATAAGCACCCACCAGCCCGGCAAGCAACAACATCGAGGCCAATTCCACCGCCAGCAGATAAGGGCCGTACAAGGCGATCCCTACTTGTTTTGCAGTAACGACATGGCCGGTTTTGGCATTGCCGCCAAATGCTATGACGACCAACATTTCGACAAACAGGATCAATGCCAACAAAGACGGTCCAATCCAAATCCCCGACTGTAGCCACATACGTTCCTGGTCGATGGTTTTTTTGCCTTGATTGAGCATCATGATAACGAACACGAAAAGAACCATAATGGCCCCTGCGTAAATAATCACTTCTAGTACCGCAGCAAAATACGCACCCAATAGAAAGAATAAAACACCAACCGACAGCAGAGACAAAATAAGGTACAGCAATCCATGTACAGCATTGAGTCGAGTGATCATCATCACCGTGGCGAAAATGGCAACGGCAGAGGTGATATAAAATAAAATTAACGCCATGTTGCTTTCTCCTTCAGGGTAATAAGGTTTTTACATCGACCGGTGGAACTTCGTTTTCAGCCTGCCCCTTGGCTTTGCCCCCGATGGCCATGCCGGCGATCCGGTAAAAATTGTAATCGTGATACTTTCCGGTTCCATCAATCAATAGATGCTGCTTTTCGTAAACCATGTTCTGCCGATCGTGTTCGCACATTTCAAAATCCGGCGTCAGTTGAATCGCATTGGTCGGGCAGGCTTCTTCGCAAAACCCGCACATGATACAGCGGGAAAAATTGATGCGGAAAAATTCGGGATACCAGCGGCCGTTCTCGTCCTCGGCTTTTTGCAAAGCGATACAGTCCACAGGACAAGCAACCGCGCATAGATTGCAGGCAACGCAACGTTCTTCGCCGTCAGGGTCGCGGGTCAGCACGATGCGTCCGCGATAGCGGGGAAATAGCGCCGGTTTTTGTTCCGGGTATTCGACCGTATCAGGCTTGACGAACGTATGCTTCAAAACTTCCCATAATGATCGCAGTTGACTTAGCATCGATTTCTCCCTCTCCGACCCATAATTTATGAATTTTTTACTCACCACGAAGACACGAAGAACACGAAGGAAACAAACTTCGTGTTCTTCGTGTCTTCGTGGTTAATAACAGAACCTGACATCGTCTTAACCGTACAATGACAAGACGACACCGCCGGTCACCAGCAGATTCAACAGCGCCGCTGGCAGCAGCACTTTCCAGCCGAAAGTCATCAGTTGATCGTAGCGGGGCCGCGGCAACGAGCCCCGCAGTAGAATAAAGAACATGATGCCGACGGCGGTTTTCAGGCAAAACCATAGCAGCGGCGGCAGCCAGGGACCCAGCCATCCGCCGAAAAAAAGCGTCACGATCATCGCCGAGCTGAGCGTAATGCCGAGATACTCGCCGACGAAAAACATGCCGAATTTCATGCCGGAATACTCGGTATGAAAGCCCGCCACCAGCTCCTGTTCGGCTTCCGGCAGATCCAGCGGCGTCCGGCGGCTCTCTGCGATCACGGCAATCAGAAAGATGATAAATCCGAAAAACTGGGGAATGATGAACCAACCGTCCTGCTGGGCTTCGACAATCTCCCTTAAATTGAAGGTGCCGGACAACATCACCACGCCCATGATCGAAATGCCCATGAACACCTCGTAACTGACGGTTTGCGCCGCGGCACGCAGGCCTCCCAGCAGCGAGTATTTGTTGTTAGACGCATAGCCTGCCAGCACGATGCTGTAGACGGACAGTGAAGACAGCGCCAGGAAGTACAGCAGCCCGAAATTGAAATCGATGATGCCGACGCCCGGTGAAAAAGGGATGACGGCGAAACCGGTGAGCATGGTGATGAACACGATGGTAGGCGCCAGGACAAACACCGGCTTATCCGAAAAAGGTGGTATCCAGTCCTCCTTGAAAAACATCTTGATCATGTCCGCCACCACTTGCATTAAACCGAACGGCCCGACCCGATTGGGTCCCAGTCTATCCTGCCAGACCGCCAGGAGGCGGCGTTCCACCCAGATCAGCATCGCGGCGACGACGATCACCGAGACGAGAATGCCGATAATGTCAGCGGCATCGCCCAGGCCTGCATTCATAACCGATCCTCCTGTGTTACTTTGTTCAACGTCACCGGATCGAAGGTATTCATTTGCGGGAATTCTGACCGTCCAGCTGTTATGACCAACAAACCGGGGGGCAGTGTAAGCTCGACCTGCACCGGAATCTTTAGCATCGAAATTCTTGCAAGACTGCATATTTCTACTAGATCGCCGGTATCGACTCCCAAAATTGTTGCATCCTGAAGATTCAGCAACACGCAAAAAGCGGGCAGTCGTTCAGCTACGGAGGGTGATTGAGAGCTTAATTCTTCACTGCCAAAAATGTGCGGCAATGACAGCATCCGCCATAAACCAGGTTCCGGCTTGAATGCGGCAGGCATGTCAGTGAACCAAGGCAGAGTGCCGGATGCTTCAAGAAGCCGTATTCCGACATCACCATCACGCAGATGGCCGCCTATTTGTTCCTGGAATTTGTTGACCGCCTGATTGGAGTTCCATCCTGGCGCCCAAATGACCGGCAATACAGCCGGAGGGACTTGGGCGATGGATCCTTCCATAGAAAAAGCAAACGGCGTTTCCACATCCTGCGGTTGGCCGGATTCGCTGACTTTAATATCCGCATGTATGGCGGTACGCCCACTGTAACGGTGGGGCTGCCTTGGGAGCTTGCCGCCTTTGAAAGTGTAAGCTGCATCAGGCGCAGCCTGGACGATAGCGGTAAGATCGGGAAAAGCTGCTGCGCAAGCAGCCGTAAGATCATCATGATGCCGCCATTGATGATATTCCAGTACACTCGTCAGCCACTGCCAACTGCCGCATATCGGCTCTGTTGCGGAATAAACCGGAAAATAACGCTGGGCTCGCCCTTCATTATTAACCAAGGTGCCTACGGATTCGGCAAACGTCGCCGCTGGCAGCAGCAGTTCGGCTTGCGCCGTGGTTTTATTTTCCAGACTGTCGATGACCACCAGGTGCGCTGCTGTTTTCAAAAACAAGTCCACCTGTTGACTGGACGCCCGACGGTAGAGATCGTTTTCAAGAATAATCACACTATTAGCTAGGCCGTTGCTGATTTTGTTAAAGGCCTGCTGCAAAGTTTTTCCACCTATGATGGACAAACCCAAGCTGTTACATTCCGGAACGGCAAAGGTCAGCAGGGTGTCTATTGAGGGCAGTGCCTTCGCGACATTATATGCCGCCTGAATAACAGTGAGGCTTGAGCAACTGGTTCCCGAGGCTATCAACGGATGTTTTGCCTGTTTCAGGCTATCGGCAATGGTGGCTGCCAGCGTTTGCTCAGAAGGACTTATGTCAGCAGGCTCAGGCGCTGCCTGATCAAGACAATGCGCGATGGCAAAACCAAGGCGGGCGATGTCTTCCGGGCTACCGCGATAGATGTCGGTAGCCACTTCATCAAGACGAGTGGCGCAAATGCTGGCAATAAACAACGGACTTCGGAGTTGCCCTTGTAATTGTCTGACCGCAGCATCCTGCCAAGGCTGGATGTGCAGGGTTTGCGCCAGATCGAAGGAGGCATTGCGCACCGCCTGCCGTAACGAAAGTGCCAGTCTTGGAGCACTGTGGGTCACATCTTCGCCCAGAATCAACACCGCATCGGCTTGTTCGACTTCTCGCAGAGAGGGTGAATGGATCCCGCCATCACGCATCAGGTTGCTAATCGTGTTTAGTAAGGTCTGTTCCGTATCCTCCAAACCGAGAAAAAAGTTTTCTTCTCCAACTAATGCACGCAAAGCAAAATTGGCTTCCAGAGAAGAACGTGGCGAACCGATGCCGATGACGGCTTGAGCCTTTGCTAACAGGCCGTGGAAATGATTTTTAGCGGTCTCGACAGTGGCTGTTTGTCCATTAATACGCGGAATTCGAATGCGTTTTGGACTATTGACGAAATCATAACCGAAGCGTCCTCGGTCGCACAGAAAATAGCCGTTCACGTCACCGTTATAGCGATTGATGACGCGTCTGAGTTCTCCATAGCGTTCGCCGGGTGCGATGTTGCAGCCTAGGCTACAATGTACGCAAATTGAGGGTGCTGTCTGCAGATCCCACTTTCGCGCATAATGAGCGCTAAAGGTTTTGTCGGTGAAAACTCCGGTAGGACAGACTTCAACCAGATTTCCGCTAAATTCGTTGTCCAGGGCGCCGTCCTCAAAACGGCCGAAATAAACATTATTATGAATGCCGAAGACCTGGAGATCGTCACCCCCGGCATAGTCGTTATAGAAGCGCAAACACCGGTAACAGGCGATGCAGCGGTTCATTTCGTGATTGATAAAAGGACCAAGGTTCTGGTTATGATGGGTACGTTTTTTACCCCGAAAGCGACGAAAAGTGTGCCCGGTCATGACCGTCATGTCCTGCAAATGGCATTCGCCGCCTTCTTCGCAGACCGGACAGTCGTGGGGATGGTTAGTCATCAGCAATTCGATATTATCACTGCGAAATTGCTGCGCCTGTTCACCGGCGATGGAAATGCGCATCGCATCGGCGACCGGGGTCATACACGCCATAACCAATCGCCCATGCTTATCTTCCGCATCCTTATACTGGATGACTGCGCATTGCCGACAGGCACCCGCCGAACCCAGCGCAGGGTGCCAGCAAAAATAGGGCAGATTCAGGCCTAGCGACAAGCAAGTGGACAGTAAATTGATACCGTCCCGAACCTCATAAGAGTAGCCGTCTATGTCAATACGAGCCATTACACGGTCTCCATGATTGCGTTGTTGCCAACGATGTAGCGTTCAAAATCCTCACGAAAATATTTAAGCGCACTCTGCAACGGTTCCATGGCTCCTGGAGCCAAGGCGCAAAATGTATTTCCGGGACCTAGCATACGCGTTAATCCGGCTAAGGTATCAAGATCTTCGATACGGCCGTGTCCACCGATAATGTCTTGTAGTAATGTTACCGTCCAGGGTAAGCCCTCCCGGCATGGCGTGCACCAGCCGCAAGACTCCTGGGCAAAAAACTGCTCCAGATTCAGTACCATTTGTACAGGGCAGGTAAGGTCATCGAGAACAATGATGGCTCCTGTGCCCATGCGGCTACCGGCTTTAGCTACGGCCTCGTAATCCATTACCACATCCAGGTGTTCGGGCAGCAAAAAGTCGGTTGACGCGCCGCCGGGCAAAAAACCGCGCAATTCAAAACCATCTTGCATGCCGCCCGCATGCTCTTCAATGATTTCCCGAATCGGTGTGCCCATCGGCAGTTCCCACAAGCCGGGATGCTTAACGCGTCCGCTTGCTCCGAATAGCTTGGTGCCTTTATCGACGCCTCGTCCCAAACTCTGATACCACTCGACACCATGCTGTAAGATATGCGGTATGTTACATAAGGTTTCCACGTTATTGACCACCGTCGGCTTGCCCCAAAGCCCGCTGACCACAGCAAAGGGCGGTTTGGTTCGAGGATTGGCCCGCTTTCCCTCCAGGGCATTGATCAACGCGGTTTCCTCACCGCAGATATAACGTCCTGCACTGGTATGTAAATGTATCTCCAGATTAAAACTGGAATCCAAAACATGCTCGCCCAGATAACCCTTGGATTGGGCTTCTTTCAAGGCATTTTTAAGTCGCGACGCGGCAAGGTGGTATTCTCCACGCAGGAAGATATAGGCTACATTGGCCTGAATGGCGTAAGCAGCAATAATCATGCCCTCGATTAACTGATGCGGGTCTTGCTCCAGCAGCATTCTGTCTTTGAAGGTTCCCGGTTCCATTTCATCGGCATTGGCGATCAGATAGCGAGTTTGGGATAAATCATCTGAGGGAACCAAACTCCATTTAAGCCCGGTGTTAAATCCTGCTCCACCTCGCCCACGTAATCCTGCATCCTTAACGCATTGCTGCACTTCTTTGGGCTGCAATTCAGTGACTGCCTTGCGCAGCCCTTGATAACCGCCGGTGCTCTCGTAATCGGCAAGCGTAGCAAAGGCGCGATCCGGTCGGATATTTTTAGTTAGCGGCTTATCCATTTTTTCCATAGCACTTTACCTTCCGAGAATCTCATTAACGGCATTTACTGTGATGTCGAGCTTCAGCTCCGTGCCAACCATTACCACCGGCGCATGATCACAGGCTCCCAGGCAGACTATCGGTAATATCGTATATTCCCCGTCCTCCGTCATTTCTCCGACCTCGACATTCAGATGCTGACATAAACGCTCCTGTACCTGGTCGCTACCCAGCATCCAGCAGCTGACGCTGTTACAATAATGAATAACGGTTTTGCCCACCGGCTGTCGGTATATTAAATTGTAAAAAGTCGCCACGCCTTCCAGTTGTGCCGGTGACATGTCCAATAGCTCGGCCACAGCAACCAGACATTGGTTGGAAACCCAGCGCCGATGTTTCTGAATTATTTTAAGCGCCTCGATAGAAACAGCGGTCTTATCTTCGTAATGACGAAGCTCTGCGTTTATCTGCTGGATTTCTGCGAGACTTAAACCTTCAAAACCGAGATGTTCTGTTTGCTCTTTCATTTCAGCGGTCCACGTCAGACATCACAAAATCTATGCTGGCCAATATCGCAACCAGGTCGGCAACCATCATTCCCCGGCTCATTAACGGGATCATTTGTAAATGCGCAAAAGAGGGGGTGCGGATGCGGGTGCGATACGACATGGTGCCGCCATCGCTGGTCAAATAGTAAGCGTTTAACCCTTTAGTGGCCTCGATGGTTACACTGCATTCGCCCGCAGGAATCACCGGCCCCCAGCTCACATTCAGAAAGTGCTGGATCAGGGTTTCTATATCATGCAGCGTTCGTGCTTTAGGCGGCGGCGTGGTCAACGGATGAAAGGCCTTATACGGCCCTTCCGGCATGTTTTCCAGGCATTGTTTGATGATCCGAAGGCTCTGGCGCATCTCCTCAACCCGTACGGTGCAACGATCGTAGCAGTCGCCGCGATTACCGATGGGTATTTCAAATTCGTAATTTTCGTAGCCCGAGTAAGGCCGCGCTTTACGGTAATCCCAAGCAAAGCCGGTGGCTCTGAGGCCCGCGCCGGTCACGCTCCAATCGATGGCATCCGCCGTGGTATAAGCGCCGATACCTTGAGTGCGGCGCTTGAGCGTGCTGTTTTGCAGCACCAGCTTGTCGTATTGATCCAGCCGGACCGGTAAATAGTCGATAAACTCACGTATGCGCTTATCCCAGCCTCTGGGTAAATCCATCGCGACACCGCCGATTCGGAAGTAACTGGAATGCATGCGCGCGCCGCTGATCGATTCCATAATGTCGAACACCTTTTCGCGGTCGATAAACATATAAAAGATCGGCGACATCTGGCCCACATCCTGGGCGTAAGTGCCGTAAAACAATAGGTGGCTTGCAAGACGGTAGAGTTCGCAGATCATCACGCGGATGACCTGAGCACGCTCCGGAACTTCGATTCCGGCCAGTTGCTCCACGGCAAGCACATAAGGCAGATTGTTCATCGAACCGCCTAAATAATCGACCCGATCCGTATAAGGGATGTAAGTGTGCCAGGACTGCCGTTCGCCCATCTTTTCCGCGCCGCGGTGGTGATAACCGATGTCGGGCAGTGCATCTATAATTTCCTCACCGTCCAGTTGCAACGCGATACGAAAAGCGCCATGAACACTGGGATGATTGGGCCCCATGTTCAGAAACATGAAATCGGTATCTTCGCTTTGCCGCCTCATCCCCCAATCTTCGGGCACGAAGCGCAAGGCTTCCTGTTCAATTTCCTGGCGTTCGTCGGAAAGACTGAAGGGTTCCATTTCAGTGGCCCGGGCATAATGATCCTTGCGTAACGGATGCCCCTGCCAGGTCGGCGGCATGATAATGCGTCGAAGATGCGGATGACCTTCAAAAACGATACCGAACATATCCCATACCTCGCGCTCATACCAATTGGCCGAGGGCCAAATATCGCTGATAGTCGGAAGAAAAAGACCCTCTTCAAACAAAGCAACTTTAAGACGAATATCGGTATTTCGCTCAAACGAGAGCAAATGAAAGATAACGGTAAAGTCGCTATCCGGTAGCCCTTGCCGATGGGTGCGCTGACGTTCGTCGATAGCCGTCAGATCGAACAGCAGTTCGTACGGAGAAATCACCTGCACTTTTAAATAGCGGAGGATGGCACGTAGGTTCTGTCGGGACAGCCAAAGCGTGGTTATGCCATCGCGGGTAGGCTGGATAGTAAAGTCACTCAGGCCGGTTCCTTCTGTCAGCTCACGCACGATCAGCAAAGCATCAGAAGGAAGAGTACTGATACTGGCGCTAGGTTCCAAAGGGCACCGCCAAGTCATGCATCACCCTGATTTGGATCGCTTTAGATCTCATCGGGATCTCTCAGCTGCAAGGCACGCATCCTTGATTCAGTTAGTAAATCACGGTAATTGGGCTTAGGCGCTTTGATGACCGTTTGGTCGCCAGCGACCCAGCTTAACGGACGCCTTTCTTTACCGATCGAATCCTGCAACAGCATCAAGCCTTGCAGCAATGCTTCCGGCCGGGGCGGACAGCCCGGCACATAAACATCCACCGGTAAAAATTTGTCCACTCCCTGCACGACGCTGTAAATGTCATACATCCCACCGGAGTTGGCGCAGGAACCCATGGATATGACCCAGCGCGGTTCCAACAGTTGGTCGTAGAGGCGCTTGACCACCGGGGCCATTTTTCGGAACACGGTGCCCGAAATAATGATCAGATCAGCCTGACGAGGTGATCCTCTGATGACTTCAGAGCCGAAGCGCGCAATGTCATGACGGCTGGTGAATGCGGTCGCCATCTCCACATAACAGCAAGATAAACCAAAGTTAAACGGCCAGACGGAATTGGACTGCCCCCAAGCGACCATATCTTCGAGTTTGGCGAACAGGAAGTTGCGGCGGAGCGCCTCTTCATATGTTTGCTGACCGGTTTGAGGAGCGGAGTCAGTATCTGCTTTAGTTAGAGTCCAAGGCATAAAGTATCCTATGATTTACTGCGGGATGAATAAATCCGCTGCCGACGGGTACGCCAATCAAGAGCGCCGATAGCCCAGAGGTACATCAGTGCGGCAAGTAATACACTGATAAAGACCAGTGCTTCGATAAATCCGGACCAGCCGGATTCTTGCACTGCCACTGACCAGGCAAACAGAAAGACGCTTTCCATATCGAAAATAACAAAGAAAATGGCAAGCAAATAAAATTGAGCGGAAAATCGAATATGCACATCGCCCGTCGGAACAATACCCGATTCAAAAGGTTCCTCGGCCGCTTTAGCCTGATGTCTCTGTCCCAAGAGGTACGAACCTCCGAGCATGCCCCCCGTAATGGCAAGTACGGCTCCGAAATAGAATATCAGTGGAAGCAGGTTAGCGGTGAGCATGGCTTCGGAACTTTGCATATCAGAATCGCCTCATTTTATAAATAACCAACTAAACAAACACCAAAAAACGGTAGCTCCAAGTTACGGACTATCAGTTCAGATACAAATTGACTTTATTTCATCATGCTCTTACGTTCAACAAAGATATTCCAAATATTGACAGAGATCATCTCTTTGGTCACCTGTCCGGCGGTGTGGAAAAATTATCAACATTCCCCAAAATATTAGCGTTAGAAGACTAACACTTTGTTAAGTGAAATAGCCCTCTGGTTAAAACAGGTATGGCAATAGCAACTCGGGAAACTCTGCGCTCACATAAATGACTAAAGCTTGGCTAAAACCTCGCCACGTCCCATTTCCGACATATCACCTGCGTAGCGCTGGACACGGTTGAATGCGATTGAGGCTTCGGCAAACTTCGAGTTGAGCGACTTAAATGACGCAAATAAAATAGGTAAAAACGCCAACGTATGTGCGCCGCAATCATTAAAACTGGCTGATAGCTGAGGCTGATTCCATAACAACAACGTTCCCCGGCGCATGGCATAACCTAAATACCGGCCCGTTTGCCCCATGACTGCAATGGTTCCTGCGGTCATGCGTGAGCCGCAATAATCTCCGGCATTGCCTTCAATCAAGATATTGCCCCGTCGCATGTGGTCACCAGCCCGTTCGCCGACATTACCTTTAACCAGAATGGTGCCGCCTTTCATGCCCATTTTATTGCCCGGCAGTGCCGCACCTAAAAAATCACCCGCATTACCGGACACTTCCAGGTAACCTTTTTTCATTTCACAGGCGGCATAAAGTCCGGCATTACCCGATACCTTAATCTCGCCCGATTTCATGCCAAAACCCAAATAAGCGCCGGCATCGCCTGTAACGCTAATGCAGCCGCCGTCGAGTTCCTTACCAATAAAATCAAGCTTATCTACACTGTTTTTAATAATGATGTTTTGCGTATCAGAGCCGTCAATAGTAAATAATTCATCAACACGCAACTTGAGGTTGCCGCTCTGCAAGGTTAAGGCAGCAATATCAGCCAATGCCAACTCTTTTAAGTGGTGGCACACCAGCGGCGACATATCGACACGTTGATCGGATCTGTGTTTTAACGTAAATGTTAAAGCGCTCATGCCATAATTTCCTGTAAGTGAAAGTGAAACGGCCCAAGCTTGCCACCATAATTGCCTGCACTAATGCGTTTGATGCCATTATCAGCGCCCAAATCACAGACGGCCTGAATGCCCATCCACATGGCTTTAGCGATGTCTTCCTTGGTTAAGCCATCAATAACAATTTCCATAACCGATTCAATTTCCGGTGACAAATCGGTTTTGGTCATACCTTTTAAGGTCGGACAGAACGCATCATTGGTCGATGCGTTCAGGGCTTTGTATTTTGAACCGACTTTAGAGCCCGAACGAACAATGCCGCCTGGAAAAGGCATAATCACATTGGGGATTTTACGCATTTCTTCAATCGCTGCTTCGCAGGCCGCCAAAGCTTGGGGTTGCGACTCGGCCAACACTAAAAAATTACCGCCGCCGATGGCATCGACTTGACCAGTGGTGGCTTCAGCTAAAAACTCGCCGTCCATCACCGGAATGCGCCAATAACGTTTGCCGCCAATTTGCTTGGATACCTGAAAACCATCGCCAAAATAACGCAGGTTTTTGCCCAAGGGGACTCTAATGCCGCCATCAATGCCGGCGAATAGGGCGGATGTGGGTGAGGTTAATACGCATTGACCTGCCCGCGTTTCTACCTGCTTAGCCAAACCTTTACCACCCATTGCAAATATCATGATAGACACGCCAGGGCGGCCATCGGGGGTTTCTGAAGGATCCAATACCCGTTCAATACCGCTCTCACAACCACAGGCAATGACCGAGGTGGCAAACCCCGTCATGGCCTGTGCTGAAATCATCGCCCATTTTTCGTTTTGCGCAGTGATAATGGCGCGGGTGGCTTTCATTGGAAACGCTTCGGCAAAAGTTGCGTCTATGGTTACACCGTTAATAATCATGCCACATCTCCTGTCAATGGATGCACCGTAATACTTCCACGCCCATCTTCAGTGATTTCATCATCGCTGATTTTAAAGTTACCCAGCTTCATCGTCAGGTAGCGGTCAAAATAATCTTTCAGGCCTTTTTCGACCTGTGCGTCAAAGTCGGGTTTGACGGTGTGGGTTGTTCCCCATTTTGTAGAAACTACCTTGCCATCAATGACAACCAACTGACCGTCTTTAAACACAAAATCAGGCTTTTCAAACATAAGTTGCCGGTCGACATTGTTTGTATAAACGGTAATATCTGCCCAGTTGCCTGCGCTTAAACCACCCCGATCTTTTAAACCAATTAATTTTGCTGCTCCGGCGCGGGTCATAATGGCAATTTCCTGTAACGTATATTCACGCTCAATGGATGCCAGTGTGGTCATTTTTTGAGCTTCGGTATGAATAGTTGATAACACATCATTACGGAAACTTCTGTCCATTAATAAACGTATCAAATGCGGATAACTGGTAAACGGTGCACCATTGGGATGATCGGTGGTCAGAAAAATGCGCCACGGGTCATCAACTAACAAAAAGGTTTCCAGGCCTATCGCCCATTGCAAGGCATTAACAAAGTTTTTATCTTTATATTTGAACGGCACAACGCCGCAGCCCGCATCACATTCAATATCCATCGTCATCCATTTATTGGGGCTGGCGTATTTATGATTGGCATGCTGGCGCATGCTATCGCCTGATGCCGTGACGGTTTGGCCAAACAGAATCTGCCCGACATCAATGGTGATATTTTTGTTTTTGTTGATGGCTTCAGCAATCTGCGCCGCGCCGGAAGAAAACTTGAAATCGCCTTCGGTGCCGTAACTATGGAACTGAATATGGGTCAAGTGCATGGGCAAGCCACCGATACCCTGAATGGTATCGAGAGTAGTCTGCATATTGCCAGGCACACCCAAATTACAACCATGGACATGTAAGGGATGTGGCACACCAATTTCTTTGACAGCCGTTGCCAGCACACGCAAAATGTCACGTGGGGTAACACCGTAATGACTGTTTTGTTCATCCAAATCTAGTTTTCGCTGGTTAAATTTGAAGGCGTTAATGCCGCCCGGATTAACGACTTTAACGCCGATGGCTTTGGCCGATTGCATCGTCCACGCAACATAATCATTAATCGCTTTTTGGTCTTTTTTAGCCGCCAACAGTCGCAGTAAATAATCATCACTGCCCAGCATGACGTAACCGCCTTTATCCAGAATAGGAATGTCGGCCATTTCCATATGCGCCTGAAGTGCATTAATTGGTAAGATAGCCGGTTCAAAACCGGTGGTATAGCCCATTTCCGCATAACGGTAGCCCGTTACAAAGGTGCTGGGCGTGGCATGACCACAGCCGGAACGGGTAATATCCGTGCGCTGCACGGGATCGTGCCGATGATCTTCCGGCAATAAAGTTCTGGCAATATTGACTTTACCGCCACCAATATGCGTGTGCATATCAATAGCGCCGGACATGACTACCTTACCTTTTAAATCGTATTCTTTATCAACTTGAATAGCTTCAGCCGGTTTTTTTACAATCCGCCCGTCTTGAATGTAAATATCCTGCTGCTGGCCATCAACCCCGCTTGCAGGATCATAGACGGTTCCGCCTGTTAATTTTATCAACATTACCTTTCCTACAAAGCTTGTTTAATGGCATTCAGTACTTGAGCCGTACTGGGCAAACCGGAATCGCGTAACTTCTTCAAGCGAATGGCTACCACGTTATCCATGCGATAGGCATGACCGGCATGATCAATACCCGGTGTACCCACAGGAATAAACACCTTAGGCTCTTTTGCGAAAGTCATTCCCGAACGGCCAACCACAATTGTGGGTAAAGCCGTTACTGGTGGTACTGCATTGACGTTAAATGCCTGCACCCAGACCAAGGCATCGGCTTCACCGTTTGTCAGTAATAAATTAGTATCGTTCAAAAACGGGTCGTATTCAGGATAGCCGCGGCTAAAGCGGATACGGGCAGGATAGCCTGTTGTCCAACCGCAGACCTGATTAGCCGTTTGATCTCCTTCTTTACCTCCCAACGGCAAGCCGGAGCAACGGGTATTTTTATCATTAATATCTTTAATCATTTCTGATAATGTCTGCACGGTCAATTCTGCTTGGGCGTAAGCTAGAGCACCCGCAGCCCAGGTGACTACGCCGTACTTGGCCGCAGCTAATTTATCAGCAATTGTTTGTAAATCAGCAACGGCAATGCCGCAAACTGAGGTAGCGCGTATTGGCTGTCTTTTCACGAGAGCTCTCAATACGGCAATTACTTCCGGCAAACTTTCAGTTACACATTCAAAAAACTGCGCTTTTTGACCGATTGGCGAGGTTGATGCATCCCCCGAAGGCGATTTACCCAAATAAATTACCTCACGATGATTGGTATCATCGAGAAACATAGCTTCTTTATTCCACAGATATCGCTCAAAAAAACGTGGAGCAAATGCTTCCAAATCCGTACCAACAACCAGCAATAAATCACAGCGATTTTTAACTTCCGCGAGCGTAGTATTCATCCAGCCGGAATCTTGCAACGCCAGAAAGTTATTACGCGCACCGGTGAAATTCATGTTATCGACTACGGCGCCGCTACGATCTGCTAATGCCAGCAAGCCTCGCATACCGTTGACATCGGTTGCACAGCCACCAATTACCGGTAGCCTAGTGTCTTTTAATAAAACTGCCGCTACGGCTATGGCAACATCCAGACTGACTTCTTTGCCATCAACTCTGGGACTGGTGTCGGTGATCGCCTGCTCAAACGCAGGCGTATTAACCGCACAGCCATTTTCAATTACTTTCAGCGCTACACCATCAACCCTGACCGTCAAATCATCCGTGCCAATACCGCAAAAAGGACTCGGTACTTCAGTTATCTCAGTCATTTCGCTAGTCCTTTTTTTATGGTTCAGTCTCATTAACTACAAAAAAGTATATTTTGGGTGAGCAAGAATACCAGTCCTTCAAACTGGACGTATTTGTCCTGCCCGCACATATAATTGTTCTGTAAAAGACATTTGGTTTTCTTCTGCCATTTGACCTTTACTAAACATGTGCATTAGTTCGACACCAGTCAACACATTTCGGGCTGAGCGAAAGAATTTAAAGTTCAGCATCGGCTTGGTCACGTACTTGATAGCACAATGATCTTGATCGATGATATTGTTGAGATACTTGATCTGACGAGCCTCGATAGGTGCGTCCCGATCATCATTGATCCCATCGATAGCTGCTTTATTGGTCCCACTTTTGTCCATTGTGACCTTCTCTGGATCTCCGTTATGACGCCGAAGAACCAATTGGGTGCTACTTTATTGCGCTTTGCCGTCAGAAGAAAGCCGGCGGATTTACCTTCCTTATCAACGACGCGATTAAGGTATTTACAAACGCCTTTCATCTTCAATATACGTCTCGTCCATCCGCCAACTCCTACTACTAGCCGTTTGTGCTTGCGGAAAAATTATTCATAAGTTCCCATATAAAATAGTATTGATTTATACGGTCATCTGAATAAAAAATTTGCGAGAACTTATGGGACCATTAATGCCTTATTATTGAAAGATGCTTAAAATAACCAAATCTTCTGCTCGATGGCTAATACGACAGAACCCAATTTTCCCAGGCATGGATGGAGCCCGTGTGAAACAAAGAACATTCCATCATTTTCGATTTTTCCCCTACTGCTGCCATTTCTTCATCCATTTTGTTTTCTTAATTTGATGGTTGCGTTTTGATACGAGGAAAGCAACTGGCAACCCATTCAATGGCTGGCTATCCAATAGAGATTTATTTCTCCGTGCTTGCTAATATAAAAGCTTATCATCATATAAGACAAACGATTTTTATTGAATATTAGTATCGACATATCCGATACTAAGGCTATGGATATAGCTTAAATTGGAACTTTTTTGGGTATAGTTCCCAATGGCCGTTTTCTGGAGGCGGTCAATAGGGAATAGCGGTGTTAGATGAGGCGGAAGCTAAAAACGCAAAGAAGTTGTCGAAGCGGTGGCTCTTAGAAAAGAGCCTGTTGAGTTGGTTGCCCGTATTCATAACATCCCTCTTAGAACGGTATTTGATTGGTTAGCCCGCTATCAGCAGAGTGGCTGGCATGCTTTGATTGAAAAGAATCGATAAGGGCACCCTAAAAAAATTACTGGTGACGATATGAAATGGCTCTATGACGCGATCACCCTGGGAAACCCTTTGAATTACAAGCTCCCATTTTGCCTTTGGTCATCGAGCACTATTCGCGCCTTGCTACAAAAATAACGCGCGGTCATTTTGTCGAAAAGCACCATCTGTCGGCTCCTGGGCCACCTGGGTTTAGCGCCACAGAAACCGCTGTATAAATCTTATAAGCAAGACCCCGACAAAATCGAAGCCTACCTCAGCAAAACCTATCCAGAGGTGGTTGCACAGGCAAAAAATATCATGCGCGCATCTTTTTTCTGGATGAGGCCGCCTTTCGCAGTGACGCACACCGTGGAACGACCTGGGGCAAGCGCGGGGAAACACCAGTGGTAAGGGATAGCGGCGGGCGATTTGGTTTTAAATTAATTAGCGCCGTCTCTGCTCGCGGAGACCTGCATTTTGATGTTATTGAAGACAGCATGAACGCCGAAAAATTCATCAATTTCTTGCAAAAATTACGTCAACATGCAGGTTGTCCGGTTTTCGTGATTGCCGATAATGCGCGCTACCACCACAGTAAAAAAGTGCAGGCGTGTCTGGAAACTCAACTGGGAGAAATCATAATGGCTTTTCTGCCCGCCTATTCGCCAGAGTTGAATCCAGATGAACAAGTTTGGAATCATGCTAAGGCTGAAGTAGGCAAGCACCCAATTAAAAGCAAGCTTGATATGGAAACCCTCATTCTTTCAGCCATGCTGTCTATCCAGCAAAAAATAGAACTGGTGAAAAGATTTTTTCGATTACCCGATACCTTACATGCGGAAAAGTACACGCAGGGATAAGCGCGAAAACTTATGGGACGATTAATACTATATCCGTTGATTGAGAAAAAGCCTGATGCGTTAGGCACCGGCGCACCCTTTGCGAAGATACCGCTTCTCCTTGCTCAACTACAAACACCTTTACGACGCCGAGAACGGGCAACAAGGTGATCGGATTATGGCTAAAGCGCTGGCCGAATACCTGCTCATGGTTTACAAACTGTATTGGACTCTATCAAACAGATATTGGATTCAGGTGTGACCGGTATCGAACAGGTGCTCAACGTACTGTCTCGACTAAATGATTTGACTATCCTTGCAATCTAAGACACTGCGGTATAGCAAATTAAAGCAATCTCAATTTCCCGCGTAATTTCACGGCCAGTATTGGAAAAAGTAAGACCGAAATCATACCTGCGCTGACCAGTATAGCCGCCCTGTCGGGTGCCATTAGGCCCGATGAAATGCCGATTTCGCTTATGATAACGATCAGTGGCAGACCTGTAGCAGAATAGAGCGCGAAAGGCAGCTTTTCTTCGGGAGTCAACTCCTTCTTATATAAAAACACAGGCAAACCTCGAACCAAGACCAGCAAACCTAACAAAAGCGTTACTTGTATGGGAGCCAGAGGAGTAGACCATAAGGCGCTGACTTCAAACTTCATGCCTGCAACGATGAAGAATATGGGTATAAGAAAACCATAACCAATCGCGTCCAGCTTATGCCGCAACAGCTCTCCTTCTTTACCTTTAATAACGAGTCTTACCACTATGCCCGCAGCAAATGCACCCATTACGATATTCAAGCCAAATTTAGCGGCGAGCGCGACGAATAGAACCTGAAGAAGGATACAAATTCTTACGGGAAGTTGACCACTGCTTTGCATAGTTCGTGTCAGTATTTCAATTAGCCGTGATGAGCGAGTATTTAGGGCAATAGTCGCTGCACCTAAAGCGATGCAAATAAAAGTCAACATGAACAATGTATGTACAATGGTACTGTGCGTGGGAATCAATAACATTGAAATGACCACCAACGGGCCGAACTCACCGACAGCCGCCGCAGCAACCATATAGACCCCAAACTTGGAGTTTAGTTCTCCCCGATCACGCAGAATGGGAGCCAGCACACCCAAGGCGGTGGTGGATAAGGCGACTGCCGCCAATAAAGGCGGAGCCTGGATGAGTCCAATGGCTTGAAAGAAAAACATACAAACTAACGCCAGCAAAAAAGAGAGAAACCACCCGCCCACGGCCAGCGACAAGGGTCTGCCGCGAATCTTGTCGAAATCAATCTCAAGCCCGACCATGAATAGCAAAAAAGTCAAACCGAGCTCTCCCAGTATACCAATCATGCCCTCAGGACTGGTTAGATTAAACACATGAGGGCCTATCAGTATTCCCAAAATGACTTCAAGCACCACGACAGGCAAGCGAAACCCTCTAGGCAACTCGGCAAGGAGTGGTGCCAGCATTGCAACGAATGCGATTAGCAAAAGTTCAGAAGGATAAGCTTCCATTAGTTGACTCCTTTGTTGGTTGAATGATAGTTCAATGAACTGAGTATAAATGAAATAATCAATCGCCGGACACTCTTTGTCTCTTTCTAGGAGACTGTCGGATGTGTGTCACGAGCGCAAGCGAAAGCTTGCGGTGCTATATCAGAGATGGGAGTAGGCCTCCCGAGGTCGGCTTGCAGGAGTCGGTCTCAAACCGCCCAGTGCTGCTGCGTCCAAAATACGCGGTGGTGAGCGACTGTGGAAAAGGCATCGTAAAAGATGTCAGGTATGTATTGAGAAGATGAGCGAAAGCAAACCGTTCGATGACGCATCGTTAGACTCTTAAGGTACTGTCAAAACTGGAGTCGGTCCGATACTCCAGGATCAGTCGGGACGAAACCTGTCTACGGGCCCGATGGCAGTCGGTGTAAAGGCGGCATGAGCTCAATACAGGCTTTGGTATGGAACGTGAGAACCTTGTTCTGGATGTAAAGGAAAATGACAAATGGCAAACACCATGAGAAAGAATACTGATGCCGGAACGAGGGGCGGAGTTGCCCATAGTAGTGATGAAGCTCTTGTAATGAGGGTGGAGCGAAGGGGTGACGTTATCCTGCTGACGAAGGTTGCCAACCTGCCTTGCAGGGATGAGTGACGTGTTATCAGCCAAACCTTATAGTATTGCTAAGCGCACGGTATGGGAGGCGTACCTGCAAGTTAAGGCCAATCGTGGGACTGCCGGTATTGACGGTGAAACAATCGCAATATTTGAGCAGAACCTGTCCAAGAATTTGTACAAGCTATGGAATCGGATGTCATCGGGGTCGTATTTCCCGCCACCGGTAATGCAAGTGGAAATTCCGAAGAAAACGGGTGGTTTTAGAAAGCTGGGTATTCCCACCGTGTCAGACCGGATTGCGCAGACCGTTGTCAAACTCATTATTGAGCCTATACTCGACCCGATGTTTCATCGAGACTCCTATGGTTATCGGCCTGGGCGGTCGGCGAAACAGGCGGTTGCCGTCACCAGAAAGCGGTGCTGGCAGTATGACTGGGTGGTTGAGTTTGATATCAAAGGTGCCTTTGATCAAATCGATCACGGTCTCTTGATGAAAGCGGTTCGCGCCCACATTAGGGAAAACTGGATTCTGCTGTATATCGAACGGTGGCTGACTGCGCCGTTCGAAAAGGAAGACGGTACCCGATTGCCACGGGAACGCGGTACTCCGCAAGGAGGTGTGGTCAGTCCGATTCTGATGAACCTGTTTATGCATTATGTATTTGACTGCTGGATGCAGCGATCCCATCCTCAATGTCCTTTTGCTCGCTACGCTGACGATGCGGTAGTTCACTGCCACAGTCAGAAGCAAGCTGAAGCTGTTATGCAATCCATCGCATTCAGGTTGAAGGAATGTGGGTTGATGATGCATCCTGAGAAGTCGAAGATTGTTTATTGCAAACACAGTCGGCGTACCAAAGACTATCCACTAGTGGAGTTCACGTTTCTTGGTTTTACGTTTCGACCGAGGAGGGCGCTGAACAAGAAAAACCGGCGATTTACCAGTTTTCTGCCGGGTGTAAGTGAGGATGCCTTGAAGCGGATAAGGCTGGAAGTACGTGGGTGGAGGCTATGCCGACAGACATCGGCGACGCTTGTCGATCTGGCGCAGCAATACAACCCGACGATACGCGGGTGGTGCCAATATTATGGGGAGTTTTATCCAACGGCGATGCGCAGGCTATATCGGTATATAGACGAAAAGCTTGAGCAATGGGCCAGACGCAAATACAAAACACTGAAACGACATAAGCGAAGAAGTGTGGAATGGCTTAACAAGATGAAGGATGTCTTACCCCAGATGTTCGCCCACTGGCGTGTTGTAGGAGGAGAGGTTGGATAACGGGAGTCGTGTAAATCGAGAGATTTACGCACGGTTCTGCGAGGGACTCAAGGTGAAACTCCTTGGGTCTACTCACCTTAAAAATAGCAACTCGTAGTAGATTGATTTTAAAATAAATTTATTTTTTGGTGCTTTTTGTCATAAAAATAATATATTCATATTTCAATGACTTACTATTTTAAGCAAAGCATAATCCGACAGCCTCCTAGATAGAATTTTTCGGTAACCGAACTTCACATTATTTAGTCGATTTATGAATCAATGCGGAAATTAGTCAAGTCTGGTGTATGGTCAATTTACACCAGTGGCGATACTCTGCTGGTTATATTCACTATCATTTGCCTCATCTAACACCGCTATTCCCTATTGGCCGCTTCCAGAAAACTGTCATTGGCGACTATACTCAAAAAAGTTCCAATTTAAGCTATGTCCATAGCGTTAGTATCGGATATGTCGATACTAATGTTCAATAAAAATCGTTTGTCTTATATGATGATAAGCTTTTATATTATCAAGCACGAAGAAATAAATCTCTATTGGACAGACAGCCATTGAATGGGTTGCCAGTTGCTTTCCTCGTATCAAAACGCAACCATCAAATTAAGAAAACAAAATGGATGAAGAAATGGCAGCAGTAGGGGAAAAATCGAAAATGATGGAATGTTCTTTGTTTCACACGGGTCCCATCCATGCCTGGGAAAATTGGGTTCTGAAGATTTGATTATTTTAAGCATCTTTCAATAATAAGGCATTAATGGTCCCATAAGTTCTCGCAAATTTTTTATTCAGGCAGCCGTATAAATCAACACTGTTTTATGCGGGAACTTATGCAACTATTAATATATGCTCAATTATACTGTCATGGAGTTTTTTCATGATTTTCAGCATGACTATGAATTACTTGGCGGGAAGTGTGTGTTTTTTGGGATGGAATATCATGATGCCTATTCAGAGCATCCATTGGCAATACGAAAAAATAAAATGATTCAACATGCATAAACGGTATTGACAGCCACCTGACCCTATTGACTGAGTGGCTATTAATAAATAAACACTAAACACTAAACAACCACCGGCTAAAGCCGGTGGTTGTTTAGTTTAAATTTTTGGCGTTTATTGAAGGTAGTTTGAAATTATGGTTTACCGGCATTGGGAATATAAAAGCGATAAACACACCTACTTTCTCAGTAACCTTAAGGAATCCGTGTAAAACGACAACACCAAGCATAAACGATTTCAAAATCTATCGTGATACGAACCTTGTTTATGAATAAACGATAACTAATTTAACTTTTTAGGCAACATGCTAGGAGTCATTATGGATTCACAACAAATAGAAGTACTGCTTGGTGGAGAGCAACCCTCTCTGGAGGATTTTGCTACCTTCACTTCGATAATCGAAAAGCTTCCCCTTGAGATACTTTGGCATTTCTCTGTGTCATTTCCGGGTATGCACTACATACTCAAAAGTGTGGTTCTCAATAAATTACAAGCAAAGGTAACAAGAAAAGACGTAGATGAGTACATGAATGAGATAGTTACAAAGTTTAAATCTCTGAGCATTTAAAGGAAATTCTGCGACAGTCCCTTTCAATAAACAGTCGGGCACTCAAAGACATCCGATATGGCTAATTGCAGGACTGCTTACTACTGGCATTGTTTAATAATTCGATGGAATTTTTATTTACTCAACAACACCAAGTCAGGACCCTTGAAATATATCAGCGACCCAGATTAGGGACATTTTTCCGCACAAAGCCATTTTAAGACCATGAGTGTTGGCGCCGATTGAAAATTGACCGGCACGTTCGTCTTTCAGACATTTCCAAAGTGTTAAGCCTGTTAGACTGGGTCATTGGGCAAGGATGCTTCAATGAGCAAGTAAAAACACGTTTAAACCCAAAATTCCAGCTATTTGGAAAATCCGTAGACGTGACCGCGTAAAGCTAACGGTGGTTTTTAACCTCTTAACACCACCTAATACGGTGTTTTTCAACCAATCTTTATTTCTATATGCATCAAGCTATTGATTTTATGCTTAAGAATACTTGGCATAAATTTCGCTTTAATTCTTGCCTAGATCACATGTTAAGGACTCATCTTTTATGTGTGTTTAAAGTGAAAATAATTGACTAGTCATACTTTGTTCATCTCAGCAACAGACAGAATTTATATGTTGGTTAATCCAGTTTTTTGTGTAGTTCCAACCCTAAGCACCATAAAAATGATCACTAAAGCATCTGTATTTCTAGTCCTAATTGCTACTCTATTGAGTGGTTGCCATCCATCAGAACCTGAGAAAAAGAAAGAGTCCCCTACACTGGAGGCAACCACACCCTTCCGTGAAGACACTTCGGTCACGAAAGAATATGTCTGTCAGATTCATGCCATCAGACATATAGAAGTCCGGGCATTGGAAAAGGGGTATTTGCAGGATATCTTTGTGGATGAAGGGCGCTTTGTACATAAGGGACAGCCCATGTTCAAAATCATGCCCAACCTCTACCAGGCAGAACTGCTCAAAGTAAAAGCCGAAGCGAATACCATGAATATCGAATACCTTAATACCAAAGGGTTGGCTGATCAAAAAATCGTATCGCCAAATGAATTGGCTTTGGCAAAAGCAAAGTTAGATAAGGCCAATGCAGAAGTAAAAATGGCGGAAACCCACTTGGGTTTTACTGATATCAATGCGCCTTTTGATGGCATTATGGATCATTTGGCGGTTAGAACCGGCAGTCTTCTCGACGAAGGCTCTTTGTTAACCACCTTGTCCGACATCAGCAAATTATGGGTCTATTTCAACGTCCCGGAAGCCGAATACCTGGATTATAAGGCGCATAATGCTGAAGACGACCGCACCCGGAAGGTGCGGCTAAGGATGGCAAATGGCCTGGTTTTCAATCAAACAGGTGTCATTGAAACCATTGAGGCTGATTTTGATAATTCAGCCGGCAATATCGAATTCCGCGCCACCTTCCCTAATCCAGACCAACTGCTCAGGCATGGAGAGACGGGAACGATTTTAATGCTCAAGCCCTACAATAACGCTTTGCTCATTCCCCAAAAAGCGGTATTCGAAGTCATGGATAAATCCTATGTCTACATCGTCAACAAAGAAGGAAAACTGGAGCAAAGACTTATCAGCATAGAAGCAGAATTGCCACATCTGTTTATCGTGAAAGAGGGGTTGAAGGACGATGACAAGATCTTGCTAGAAGGCTTGCGCAAAGTGCATTCCGGGGAAGAGGTAAAAATCGATTTAAGACCACCGGAAAAGGTTCGCTCAGAACTGGAATTATATACCGAGTAACCTTTCGAGCAGAGACTAATTATGTTTAATATATTTATCAAACGGCCCGTGATGGCGATCGTGTTATCGCTACTGTTTCTGTTCATGGGTCTGTTGGGGATTCGGTCATTGCCCATTTCCCAGTTTCCAGATATTGCACCGCCCCGTGTGACGATTTCATTATCGTTTCCCGGTGCCAGTGCCGATGTGCTGGTGAAATCGTCCCTGATTACGATTGAACGCGCCATCAACGGCGTTCCCGGTATGAAATACCTAATCTCGGATGCGACCAGTGCCGGTGAATCGACCATTCAAGTGTTGTTCGATCTGAGCGTTGATCCTAACATTGCTTTAGTTAACGTGAAGACGCGTCTGGATCAGGTTATGAGCCGACTGCCCAAGCTGGTGCAGCTGGAAGGGGTAATCGTCAACCGGGTGCAGCCCAGCATGCTCATGTACGTCAACCTTTACAGCAAAGACAAAAACGCTGACGAGAAATTTTTATTTAACTATGCGAATGTCTCGGTTATCCCGGAAATCCAGCGCATCTTTGGCATTGCCCAAGCCCAAATACTGGGTGCCCGCCAATATGCGATGCGGATTTGGCTGAATCCGGACCGGATGAGGGCCTATAGCGTCTCGACAGAAGAAGTGATGGATGCCATTGCGAACCAGAGCATTATCGGCCGACCGGGTCGGCTGGGCCAAAGCACGGGCATTGCCGCCCAGTCCAAAGAATATGTGCTGATCTATAAAGGGCGTTATGACAAGCCGGAAGAATATGGAGACATTATCATCCGGGCCAACTCGGAAGGCGAGATTCTGCACCTTAAAGACATAGCCAAAATCGATCTAAACAGCGAGTTTTATAATATTTACTCCGATAAGGATGGATTTCCTTCCGCGGCCATCGTGCTTAAGCAAAACTACGGCAGTAATGCCAGCAAGGTCATTGAGGACGTGAAAGAAAAATTGACAGAGTTGAAAAAATCCTTTCCGGAGGGTATGGACTACGAAATCAACTACGATGTATCGAGATTCGTTGATGCTTCCATCGAAAAAGTCCTGCACACCTTAGCGGAAGCGTTCGTGCTGGTATCCTTGGTGGTCTTTGTTTTTTTGGGCGACTGGCGTTCGACCTTAATCCCCATCCTCGCAGTACCGGTTTCGCTGATCGGGGCATTTGCCGTTATGCAGGGGTTCGGACTCTCCATCAACCTCATCACCCTGTTTGCCTTGGTGCTGGCCATCGGTATTGTGGTCGATGATGCGATTGTGGTGGTCGAAGCGGTTCATGCGAAAATGGAGGCTGAAAATGTTTCCCCTTATGTCGCTTCGAAAAAAGTATTGGGGGAAATCGGCGGCGCCATTGTTGCGATAACCTTGGTAATGGTGTCGGTGTTCGTCCCTATTGCGTTCATGTCAGGCCCAGTCGGCGTATTTTATCGGCAGTTCGCTATAGCCATGGCATCGTCGATCGTCATTTCAGCAATTGTCGCTTTATCGCTGGCTCCGGTTTTGTGCGCCATGATACTTAAAAATACCCATGGTCAACCGAAACGGAAAACGCCAATAAGCCTTTTCATCGGTGCATTCAACGCCGTTTTTGAAAAGGTAACGGGCAGGTACATTAAATTTCTTAACGTCCTCGTCACGAGGCGAATCCTAACGTTTTTGATTTTGGGCGGATTTTGCTTCGGTATTTATTCGGTCAATCTAACGTTGCCTTCCGGTTTTATTCCGGGCGAAGACCAAGGCATGATTTATGCCATTATCCAAACACCGCCCGGCTCAACCATAGAGGTAACCAACAAAGTGGCACGAGAGCTGGAAGGCATAGCCAGCAAAATTGATGGTGTGCAATCGGTTTCTTCTTTGGCCGGTTATGAAGTACTCACCGAAGGACGCGGCTCCAACGCCGGCACCTGTATTATCAACCTGAAAGACTGGTCTCAGCGTAAACATTCCGTTCAGGATGTGATCCGCGAACTGGAGGAAAAAACCCATGATTTCGGCGCGATCATTGAGTTTTTTGAACCCCCGGCAGTCCCAGGTTACGGCGCGGCTTCCGGCTTGGCATTGCGATTATTGGATAAAACATTGGACACGGACTACCACGAGTTTGACAAACTTAACCAGACCTTCATGGAGGCACTGCGCAAGCGTAAGGAGTTAACCGGATTGTTTACCTTTTATGCGGCCAATTACCCGCAATACGAACTGGTCATCGACAATAAACTGGCCATGCAAAAAGGTGTTTCCATCGACAAGGCCATGAATAACTTAGACATCATGATCGGCAGCACCTACGAGCAGGGCTTTATTCGCTTCAATAACTTTTTTAAAGTCTACGCCCAAGCCCTGCCTGAATTCCGGCGTTTCCCATCGGATGTACTGAATTACTACGTAAAAAATGAAAAAGGCGAGATGGTGCCGTACTCCGCCTTCATGACCATGAAGAAAACGCAAGGCCCCAACGAGATCACGCGCTATAACCTCTACAATTCCGCCGCTATCCGTGCCATGCCGGCAACCGGTTATACCACCGGCGATGCCATCAAGGCGGTCCAGGAAGTCGCCGCTGCAACTTTGCCACAAGGTTTTGACATTGCCTGGGAAGGCTTGTCCTTTGACGAAGCCGCTAGGGGTAATGACGCACAGGCGATCTTCGCGGTCGTTATAATATTTGTATACCTGGTGTTAGCTGCGCAGTACGAAAGCTTTATCTTGCCGTTAGCCGTGTTATTTTCGCTGCCTCCCGGTATTTTCGGTGCTTTCTTCCTGCTGAAAACATTGGGTCTTGCCAACGATGTCTATGCGCAACTGGGGCTGGTCATGTTAATTGGTTTGCTCGGCAAGAACGCAGTATTGATCATCGAATTTGCGGTTCAGAAGCAAGCCCAGGGCATGTCCGTTAAACAAGCGGCGATTGCGGGCGCGCAAGCGCGATTTCGGCCTATTTTGATGACCTCCTTTGCGTTTATAGCCGGGTTGATACCCTTGGCGTTGGCAACGGGTGCGGGGGCTGTCGGTAACAGGACGATTGGCTCCTCCTCCTTGGGCGGGATGCTTTTCGGTACTGTGTTTGGTGTCATCCTTATTCCAGGACTTTATTATATTTTTGCCAAAATGATAGAAGGAAAATCCTTAGTTAAAAACGAAGACTTTGATCCTTTAACAGAAACTTATCACTATGGTTTGGGCGATGAAAGCGACTATGATTAAAATTTTTCATCTTATGGCGGTAGGAGTGGTGGGGCTGATGTTGCAGGCCTGCGGCATTCCGGAATTGACACCCAAAAATGAAGATACCCATCTTCCTGATAACTTTAAACCGGGCCTTTCACAACAGACAAACACGGCCAATGTAAAATGGAAGGATTTTTTCGAAGATCCGAACTTATTAAGATTGATAGACATAGCAGTCGCCAACAACAAAGAAGTTAATATGATGATGCAGCGTATTAGCGTTGCGCAAAATGAGATTCAAGCGCGTAAAGGTGCGTATTTGCCATTTGTCAATTTTGGTAGTAGCGCAGGCGGAGAAAAAACCGGTAAATTTACGCGAAATGGCGCAGTTGAAGACAATCTACAAATAACACAAGGCCAGTCATTCCCTACCTTCTTAGGTGATTATCAATTTGGGCTATTTTCAACCTGGGAGATTGATATATGGAAAAAGCTGAGAAATGCGGCGCAGGTGGCCGTGCTGGAGTACATGGCTTCAAGTGAGGGTAAAAATTTTTTAGTGACTAATCTGGTTGCTGAAGTCGCACATTCGTATTATGAGCTGCTTGCATTGGACAATCAGCTTGAGAATTTAGAGCAAAATATTGCTATCCAGCAAAATGGTTTGGAGATGGTAAAACAGCTAATGCTGTTTGCAAGAACCACTACACTTGCGGTCAAGCGTTACGAAGCGGAAGTGGCAAAGAATCAAGGCAAAAAGTATGAAATAAAGCAGCAGATTACGGTGGTTGAAAATAGAATCAACTTTCTGTTAGGAAGAACGCCACAGCCTATCCAGCGAGCTTCAACTGGTTTCATGGATATCAAACCAAAATTTATTAATGCAGGTATTCCATCGCAGTTGCTACACAACAGACCTGATATTAGAAAAGCGGAGCTTGAACTATCGGCAGCGAAGTTGAATATAGAGGTGGCTAGAGTTAATTTCTATCCATCCTTTGGCATAAAAGCCGGGATAGGGTTTGATGCTTTCGCACTTAAATATCTGATAAATACGCCAGAGTCATTAGCTGCCATGGTCGCTGGAGAATTAGTGGCGCCATTGGTCAATAAGAATGCCATCATAGCAGAATATAAAAACTCGAATGCTAAGCAGATTCAGGCGGCTTATGAGTATGAGCAAAGCATTATCAACGCTTACACTGAAGTAGCAAACCAACTTTCAAACATAGATAATCTGGATAAAAACTATCATCTTAGGAGAAAGCAGGTGGACTCACTCGTCCAATCAATAGATGTAGCTAACCAGCTATTCAAATCTGCACGTACGGACTATTTGGATGTGTTATTAACTCAAAGGGATGCCTTGGAGGCCAAAAAAGAGCTAATAGAAACGAAACAGAAGCAAATTATTGCAATGGTGGATCTTTATAAATCCCTTGGTGGAGGGTGGCAGTAGTTGTATATTGGCGCCGATTGAAAATTGACCATTTAGATAGTTTTGTACCGGTGTCTGCCTGACCAGGGTGATTTGGCCCAAAACATTAATTTTCCAAGTTTTCCAGCCCATTTCCCTGATCAAAATTTTACCGGTACGACTGGTCAATTTTCGATCGGCCCCAACACGACAAGACTATCGATAGCTACGCACGGGCCGTTTGGCGGGTCTCAAGTCACTTTGCTTGTTGCCCTGATCAATTGACTACCGAGCAACTGGAAGCTTAGTTGTTTTTTTGAAACTCTCCATCTCCAGTTGCGGACGGATAAATTCAAACTGTTCTCGTGTTATATCGCTTGGGTATATGGCTCTTGGCATGATTGTGAAAAAATCAACAATAATATCAGCTAAAAAGATCTTAAACAGATTCTAAGGGGTGACAACCGGCTTTCGTGATCTTTAAATTGACGGATATCAATTTGAGGTAAGATTAAGAAAATACTTTTGGAGAGCGGCCTAAGTGAAACGTTAAATTGGCCAAGTTATTGGCTGCACGTTCCTTAGTGTTATCATTTAAGCCCTCCTTTGAGTGCTTTTTCTTGGTAGAAATAAGTATTTCTTCAAAGGTGCTTTTTACTTTTTAGAAATTAATTTTCTGAACGTCTCTATGTGGGAGTACAAAGCCATGGGTAAAAACGTAACGCGGAAGCTAATCGAAAGCCACTTGATCGAAGGTTGTATGATACCGGGTGAAGAGATTGGTTTGAAAATTGATCAAACACTCACCCAGGATGCAACGGGCACTCTGGTCATGCTGGAATTTGAAGCTCTTGGAATTCCGCGCGTACGAACCGAGCTTTCCGCACAGTATGTGGACCACAATCTCCTGCAGGAAGATTTCAAAAATGCCGACGACCATCTGTTTTTGCGTAGTGCTTGCAAGAAATTTGGCCTTTGGTATAGCCGGCCCGGTAACGGCGTTAGTCATCCCGTACATATGGAACGCTTCGGCATGCCGGGAAAAACCTTGTTAGGCTCGGACAGCCACACCTGTGCGGCTGGTTCATTGGGGATGCTGGCAATCGGCGCGGGTGGCCTAGAGGTAGCGATGGCTATGGCGGGGGAACCTTTTCGCGTCAACATGCCGAAAACATTGGGTGTCAAATTGGTAGGGGAGCTTCCCGACTGGGTGAGCGCCAAGGACGTGATTTTGGAAATGCTGCGCCGGTACGATGTGGACGGCGGGCTTGGTAAGATCGTCGAGTATTACGGTCCCGGGTTGAGAACCCTGACCGCTATGGACCGGCATGTGATCGCCAACATGGGAGCCGAACTGGGAGCCACCACGACGGTGTTTCCGGCGGACCATGCGGTTAAGGCGTTCCTGAAAAGTCAGGGGCGTGAGGACGCCTTTCAGGAAATTCTCGCGGATGAGGATGCGGAATACGACGAATACGAGGAAATCAACCTCTCAGAACTGGAGCCTTTGATTGCGACGCCCAGCAGTCCGGGTAAGGTGGTACCGGTGCGCGAGGTGGCGGGCAGGGAAATATACCAGTCCTATATCGGATCGTCCGCTAATCCGGGGCTGCGGGACTTTGCCATCGCGGCCATGATCGTCGACGGCAAACAGGTGCACGACCGCGTTTCATTCGACGTCAACCCCACGTCCCGACAGATATTGGAAAACATAACGTCAATGGGCATACTCGGAAAGCTTATCCATGCGGGCGCCCGCCTCCATCAGGCGGGATGCGGCGGCTGTATCGGCATGGGACAGGCTCCGGCTACGGGTCGTATTAGCCTGCGCACCGTTCCCAGAAACTTTCCGGGCCGCTCGGGCACCAAAGAAGATCAGGTTTATTTGTGCAGCCCTGAAACCGCCACCGCCTCGGCCTTGACCGGCGTGATTACCGATCCACGTACGCTAGGCATGGAGTACCCCCGTTTCATGGAACCCGAGACCGTTCTCCTCAATACCGAGATGCTGATCCCTCCTAGACAGGAAAGCGAACTGTATGATCTGGAGAAAGGTCCCAATATCAAACCCCTGCCACAGTTACAACCTCTGCCCGAAACACTCCAAGGACTAGTGCTATTGAAAGTGGGGGATGATATTTCCACGGACGAAATTATGCCGGCCGGTGCCAAGGTGCTGCCTTTTCGCAGTAATATCCCGGCAATCAGCCGGTTTGTTTTCAGCCAGATCGACGAGACGTACTATGAAAGAGCCATGGGCTATCAGCAACAGGGCTCATTCGTTGTAGGCGGCGCCAATTACGGCCAGGGTTCCAGCCGCGAGCACGCAGCCTTAGGTCCTCGTTATTTGGGAGTTAAGGCGGTGATCGCAAAAAGTTTTGCCAGAATACATTTACAGAATCTTAGCAACTTCGGTATTCTCCCTCTGATATTTGCCAATCCTGAAGATTGGAACAGGATCACTCAAGACGACTTGCTGTCCATTCCTAATGCGCGCAATGCCATTCGCATGGGCAATAGAGTCCAGGTAAATAATATAACTAAAGACGAGACCTATGAGACCGAACACACGTTGACGCCCTATCAGGTGGAAATGGTGCTGGCGGGTAGTCTGATCAATCTGGTTAAACAAAAAGGGCTGAACCTGGCAAAAAATCAGTCATAAAATAATAATTCCAGTCTGCTGAATCAGAGAGCGAACAGGTGCTATCCATCGAAAAGTGATGAGGTTCATAGCGCATCCCAACCTCGCTAATCAAGAAGGAATACTTAAATGTCAGAAAAGTCGTATCCTAAAGGGGTAGCTCCTGCACCTTCCAGTATTTACCCAACTTGGGCACCTGCTGCCAAAGACGCGGTTGGCACGGCATTAGGTACCTCACGCGTATGGTTTACCATGGCGCAGGGTATTATTACCGAGGTGTATTACCCGCGCGTGGACATTCCTCAGTTAAAAGACCTGGGTTTCATCATCGCCAACGGCACAGATTTCTGGATTGAACTACGTCGGCTGGGCGATTATATGGTGACCTGGCAGGACGATGTCATTCCGGCAATCACCATCACCCATCATCATGCCCGTTTTATGCTAACACTTAAGATATGCATTGATCCGGAACGTGATGTGCTGCTGGTCGATTTTATGTTAAAAGGGGATGCAGATCTGCAACTCTATCTACTGGCTGCACCCCGTATTGGCGAAGATGCGACTAGCAATCAGGCATGGGCGGATGTGTGGGAAGGTCACCGCATGTTGTGGGCTGAGCAGGGGCCGTTCGGGATGGCTCTGACGGCTGTCGATCGTGAAGGTCGACCAGCGCTGCTACAATGTTCAGTAGGATTAGTGGGTAGGAGCGACGGCTGGCAAGATTTTAAACTCAATAACGGCATGACATGGCACTATGCCCAGGCCGGCCCTGGCGAAGTAGCGTTCACTGCGCAATTGTCCTGCACCGGTACGTTGGCCCTGGGGCTTTCCAGCAGCCGTGAAGCCGCCGCCACATTGGTCCTGCAATCGCTGTCGACAGGTTTTGAGACGCTCTGGACAAGGTATTGCCAAGGCTGGCAGCAGTGGATGGAGACTCTGCACTGGCCACCTGAGTTGGAGGCTTTGCTGGATTCTAAGTCCCTCATACTATTACGGCGTTCGGCAACAGTCATAAAAGTTCACGAAGATCGTACTTTCCCGGGTGCTTTTGTCGCAAGCCTGTCGGTGCCTTGGGGCGAAGCCAGCAACAGTCGGGGTGGCTATCACTTGGTATGGGCGCGCGACTTAGTCGAGACGGCAGGTGCATTGGTGGCACTTGACGATATAGCGGATGCGCAGCGGTGTTTGATTTACCTCATCGCTACCCAGCAGGCCAATGGCCATTGGCTGCAAAACCAGTGGCTGGGTGGCAAGCCTTTCTGGCAAGGTATACAGCTTGATGAAACGGCTTTCCCGGTACTGCTTGCCAGCGCCTTGGCGGAGCGAAATGCACTGGGTGAAGTACGAGTGGGCGACATGGTGCATCGGGCCCTTAGCTTCATAGCGCATGAAGGGCCTATGACTGCCCAGGATCGCTGGGAGGAAAACCCGGGCATCAATACTTTTACCGTCGCGGTAGCCATTGCTGCGCTGGTCGAAGGCAGTCGATTTCTCGCAGGGCTCGAATTAGACTGTGCGCTGATGCTGGCCGATACCTGGAACACGCGCCTGGAAGAGTATACCTGGGCAGCCAATACTAATTTGGCTCAGCAACTTGGAGTACCAGGCTATTACATGCGCAGCGCGCCGAAAGACATATTGATTCATGAAGGAGCCAAGTTTGAACATCTACTGATCAAAAACCGCGGGAATTACCCAGGGGTTGCCGCCGATGAACAGCTCGCTATCGGTTGCTTGCAGCTTGCCCGCTTTGGGCTGCGTGCCGCTGATGACCCTGCCATGGTAAGTAGCGTTCAGGCTATTGACCTGCTGCTCAAGGCCAATACGCCTAACGGTCCGGTGTGGCATCGCTATAACGACGACGGTTATGGTGAGCATCCGGACGGAGCGCCTTTTGATGGCTGGGGGCAGGGTCGAGGATGGCCGCTTTTAACTGGTGAACGTGGACATCTGGCCTTACTGGCGGGGGAGGATGCACGACCATATTTACAGGCTATGGCGCAAATGACTGGTAAAGGCGGGCTGTTGCCAGAACAGGTGTGGGATAGCGTGGCCATCCCTGAGCGTGGCCTGTATCCAGGCCAACCCAGTGGCTCGGCAATGCCGCTGGTATGGGCGCACGCCGAATTCATCAAACTAGCGTTAAGTATAGCAGCAGGCGCGCCAGTCGATAGGCCTGCACGCACCTGGGCCCGCTACGGCGGACGCCATTTGCAACTTGATTACGCTTTGTGGCAACCACGCCAGCGTGTGAAGCAACTGGTTGCCGGTCAGGAACTGCGTGTGCTGTTGTCCGAAGCTTCACAGGTACACTGGGGTAAGAATGACTGGCAAAACCCGGCGGATGTCATCACTGAAGATTGGGGATTAGGTTACGTTGCACGGCTGCAGACCAAAGAGCTTGTTGCAGGCGAGCACATCGACTTTACCTTCTACTGGCTTGACCGCAAAGTGTGGCAAGGTGAAAATTTCCAGGTTGTCGTTATTACAGGAGATACGCCATGATGTCTTAGGAAACCTATGGAGGAGAAGGAAGTCATTATCCGGTATTACGCATCCCGGCTGCAATTCCAGCAATAGTGACCTGCAAAGCTTGCTGTACCGTATCCTGATGTTCTTTATTGAAGCGTAACCGTCTAAGCATTTCCGCCTGCAGATAATGTAAGGGATCGAGGTAGGGATTTCTTAAATTGATTGCATCCCTAATCAATGGCTCATTGTCCAGCAAATGCGATTGCCTTTTAATCAGATTGACGCTGTCTTTTAAATTGGATAACTGTTGTCTTAATTGTTTTCCTAAAGGGTGAAGCCGGCTATCGACCAGCAACTTTTCATAATATTCAACCATGTCACTGTCGGTCTTGGCTAAGACCATTTCCACTAGATCGATATGAGTGCGGAAGAAAGGCCAGTGACGATGCATGTCCTGCAAATTTTTCAACATTTGGTCGTTTGCTCCCTCCAGCGCTTTTTCGGTACCTAGCCAGGCGGGAACCATTAATCGAATTTGCATCCAGGCAAATGTCCAGGGAATGGCTCGTAGTGATTTTATACCTTTATCAGCACCCCGATTGTTAGGCCGACTTCCTAACGCTAGTTGACCGAGTTCTTTGATAGGCGACACTTGTTGAAAATAAATTTCAAATTCTTCGTTATCTTGGGTGAAGTGCCGATAGCTTGTTACGGCTTGGCTGGCAATTGAGATCATCTGTTTGCGCCAAAGCGGTTTGACCTCTGGAGGCGGTAAGAGCGTTGCCTGAACAACGGCCGATACATACATACTCAGGGTTTGAGTGGTCAGTTTCGAAGTGCCAAATTTAAAACGAATCATTTCACCCTGTTCAGTAACGCGTAAGCGTCCGTTAACAGACCCCGGCGCTTGCGCAAGAATTGCTAAATGAGTCGGTCCCCCGCCGCGTCCAACTGATCCGCCTCGACCGTGAAACAACGTAAATGGCGTAGCATGTTGATGAAATAGTTTCACCAGTTGTTCCTGGGCTTGATACTGCGCCCAAGCTGCAGCTGCTTGACCGGCGTCTTTAGCTGAATCCGAGTAGCCGATCATGACTTGCTGATGATCGCCCATAATGGTCCTGTAATCGGACAACGACAACAACGAGTCGATGCATTGTGGGGCACCGGCAAGATCAACCAGGGTTTCAAACAGCGGTACAACGCTTAGATTAAGGTCGGCACCAAATTCTTTGAGCAAAAGTTTGACCGCTAACACATCGGAAGGATTTGCCGCCATCGAAATTACATAGGCGCCTAAGTATTCGATTTGCTGTCCGGCGACTACTCGAAAAGTATCGATAATCTCATTGGTGTCAGCCGAGCCTTTCCAGTCGACTGGTAATAGTGGCCGTTTATTTCGCAGTTCCTGAAGTAAAAAAATTTGGCGTTGTTGTTCATCCCAGCTTTTGTAATCGCCCAGCTCTAGATATTGGAGAATTTCCGCCAGAACATCCGTATGTCGCGAGGCTTCTTGTCTGATATCCAGCTTGGACAAGGTTAAGCCAAAACATTGCAGTCGGCGAATGGCATCGAGCAATTCACCATTGGCAATAACACTGAGTCCCTGCTGTTCCAGTGAACGATAACATAATTGCAATGGGGCTAATAGTTCGTGGGTGCAATGATAAATATCGAGGTCAAGGGCTTTGTCGTGATCTATCTTGTATTGGCACCAATCCCGTGTTGCGCGCAGTTTGTCCTTCACCAGTTCCAGTAAAGTTCGATAGGGTTCTTCCGAATCGCCTACCATTGACTTCAGCTCCTCCGAACAAAATTGCATCGATAATTGGGCGATCAAAGCATTAACATCTTTGAGATACATCTTTGCAGCACTACAGCGACCATGAAGAATAACGCGTTCCGTCACGGCAGCTGTAACGTTTGGATTGCCATCCCTGTCCCCGCCCATCCATGAAGAAAGCTGAACTGGAAAGCGGTCCAGGGACAAGTGAGCTCCCGTACATTGTCTTATTGCCTGATCTAAAGAACGGGCAAACCGGGGAATAGCCTGCCAAAAGGAATTTTCAATAACGGCAACTCCCCACTGTGCTTCTTCGATCGGTGTCGGTCTTAGCTTTCTAATCTCATTAGTGTGCCAGACTTCCGTAATCACTTGGCGTAGTGTTCGAGTGATGTCCTCCACTTCATGAACTGATAAATCATTATGATCCAACGCTTCAAGCAATTCGGCAACGACCTCATATTTCCGGATTAAGGTTCTGCGTACTACTTCAGTAGGATGAGCCGTTAACACCAGATCAATCGATAACGCATCAATTGCCGCATAAAGTTCTTGTTGAGTAATACCTCGGCTTAAGATTTCTGCAAGACTAGCATCGATTGTGTCCCTAACATCTAAGTTAGAACGTTGGCGCTTAACCGAATCATACTGTTCGGCAATGTTGGCCAGGTTTAAAAATTGGTTAAATGCTTTGACGACCGGCAATAATTCATCATCAGGCAACTGGCGAAGGATTTCGATGAGGGTTTGTTTACTTTGCAATTGGCCATGCCTGGCTTGTAGCGCAAGCGTGCGGATAGTCTCAATTTTATCGAAAAACGTCTCTCCCAAATGCCGTTGAATGGTTTCTCCAAGCAATCGACCCAACAGCCGAATATTATTTCTTAAGGATGTCTGAGTATCACTCATAAGGTAACCTCTGTTATTTGCAATTTAAACCACCATGCTGCTAAGCCTCTGAATTATTGGTTTTTTAGATATTCGGGCATTTTCAAGTCAATTCTTGTTTCAAAGCTCACTTTTGTGAAGGACTCACGGCCTTTTTTACGCCTCGGTGGGCGCTCTTGACCTTGTCATTTTCCAGCAACAATAAGTTGGATACCCGCGTCGTACTTGGTTCGTTGTACTAGTAGACGAATGATAAAGCAATAAGATAGTAATCTTATTGATCGATTTTGACGTTGTTGATTGACAAATATTCGAGGCTGATTGACACTCCATAGTGTGAAATATCGTCAGGACACTGTGCACATTAACCTTGATTGCGAGCACATCCAGACGCAGATATATTCGCAGCTGTCCGTGGCGGGACATTTGACGATTTTCCTGTCGCGCAAACGCGGCTCGTTCTGGTCGTACTACGCTGCTCCGCGCCAATTTTCTGCTGGCAGTGTGCGGAGCGCAACTGGTGGCGACTGTGATAGCGGTTTATGGGTTATTTATGCTCTGGGGCTGGGCAGTGTTCGTTTGGAGTTTTGCGCTGGTCTGATTCCTCGTGAATGATCGTGTGTAACTGCTTGCGTATCGGGTGTTTGATCCAACCATACCTATCCGGTTGCTTGCCAAAGTGCCAAGAACTTGGTTTGGTAGGCTCAAAGTCGGTCGACAACGCCATGTTTTTCGAGGGTTTCATTTCCCATGGTTTTCTCAAGCGTTTATTACTTGATAGTTTTGGCAAGCAACCGGATAGGCATGGATCCAACTGTCACGCTGCTATTGTCCAAGAAACCCGATCGGTTTGACACCGCAGATTGCCAAGCAGGTTAGGACCGGGGCGAGGCTGAGCGGTAAATAAACAGACGCGAGCAACGTGCTGGCATGGAGGAAAGGGTGAAGATAAAAATCAATTCCACCAATTTCCCACCAACTTCTCTGGAGACATAGCCATGTCCAATAAGCAACCACAAAAACTGTATGCAATCGGCATGGGCGTCATGGGGCGCAATCTCGTGCTGAACATGGGTGACCATGGCTTTTCGGTGGCGGGCTATGACAAGGAACCAAGCCAGGTCGAAGCCCTCAGGAAGGAATCGGTCGATCGGGACATCTGCGGGACGGAGAATATAAATGACTTCATTGCCATGCTCCGCCCACCCCGTGCGGTCATCATACTCGTGCCCGCTGGTGCGCCCGTCGATTCGGTCATCAAGGATTTATTGCCGTACTTGGACAAGGGCGATCTCATCATTGATGCTGGCAACTCCTACTTCAAAGACACCGACATGCGTACCCGCCACCTGACGGCAAAAGGCATCCAATTTCTCGGGGTGGGCGTCTCGGGTGGCGCAAAAGGTGCGCGTTACGGACCGAGTATCATGCCAGGTGGGCTGAAAGACGCCTACGAACGAGTCCGCCCCGTCTTTGAAGCTACTGCTGCGAAGGTCAATGGCGATCCGTGCGTGACATACCTCGGTTCAGGTTCGGCCGGACACTTCGTGAAGATGGTCCACAACGGCATCGAATACGGTGTCATGCAATTGATCGCCGAGACCTACGACCTGATGAAACGTGGTTGGGGCTTGAACGATGATGAAATGCATGAGATCTATGCTTTATGGGATAAGGGAGAGCTCAATGGCTATCTGGTGGAGATCACCAGTCATATTTTCTCAAAACAGGACGAGAAAACCGGTAAGCGGCTGATCTCCGAAATCCTTGATGTGGCCAAACAGAAAGGCACCGGCATGTGGACCTCACAAAGTGCAATGGAACTGCAAGTGCCGATCCCAACCATTGACCTGGCGGTCGCGATGCGGGACTTATCCGTGTTTGCGACGGAACGGGAGCTGGCCAGCGTAATTTATCAGCGATCCCAGCGGCGCTTCGTTGGCAACCGTAACCTGTTTCAGGAACAACTTGGCCGCGCTCTTTTTGCCGCGATAATCATCACCTATGCGCAGGGTATGGCACTTTTGGCGGTTGCTTCGGAAAAATACCAGTATCGCCTCGATCTTGAAGCCGTGACGCGGATCTGGCGTGGCGGCTGCATCATCCGTGCTGCGTTGCTGGAAGACATCTGCGCGGCGTTTCGAGCGAAGCACAATCTGCCGAACTTGCTACTGGATCCCAACTTGTCGCGCAAGCTCATGGAGCATCAGGAAGATTTGCGCCAAGTGGTGTGCCAAGCGGCCGAGTTAGGGGTGCCGACTCCGGGGTTGATGGTTTCGTTGGGTTATTTCGACGCTTATCGCAGCATCTGGCTGCCGGCCAATCTCATCCAGGCCCAACGCGATTATTTCGGTGCGCACACCTATGAGCGGAACGATGCCAAGGGTGCCTTCCATACGGACTGGGAAAAGGGAGAAGAAACATGAAAACGAATGTTCAATCGACCCAGCCGTGTCCATTATTTTTGGCGGAGCCGACAACTTGACTTAGCCGAAACTCTTTTCGGCGTCTCCACGCGACGGCGTCAGAAAGTTAATGGTGAAAATCGGCGAAAGGGCGAATTTGGTGGGCATGATGAGAAGAAGAGGGTACTGAGATGCACAATAACTATAAGCGCACGACGTCGGCTGATGCATTGGTGATCTTCGGCGTGACTGGCGACCTCGCCCACAAGATGATCTTTCCGGCACTCTATGCGATGGCCAAGCGTGGCGCCCTCAATGTCCCGGTGGTAGGCGTCGCCTCCTCGAAATGGAACCTGGCGCAAGTACGCCAGCAGGCGACGGACAGTATCAAGCAAGCCGGCAAGATTGATGACCGGAACGCCTTCGACCACCTGCTTTCCAAGCTCCAGTATGTGGGCGGTGATTACAACGACCCGGACACGTTCAAAGCGCTCAAACAGACGCTGGGCGATGCCCGACACCCGGCGCATTATCTTGCGATTCCACCCGCGCTGTTCGCGACGGTTATCAAAGGGCTAGGGGCTGTGGGGTTAGCCGATCAGGCGCGCGTCATCGTTGAAAAGCCGTTCGGGCGCGACCTGGCTTCGGCCCGGGAACTCAACCGCATCGCGCTGTCGGTGTTCGCGGAAGATTCGATCTTCCGCATCGACCACTATCTCGGGAAGGAGGCGATCATGAATATCCTTTATTTCCGTTTCGCCAATTCGTTTCTTGAACCGATCTGGAACCGCAACTGCGTGGCCAGCGTGCAGATTACGCTGTGCGAGGATTTCGGCGTAAAAGGCCGCGGCGCATTTTACGAAAGTGTCGGATGTTTGCGCGACGTCATCCAGAACCACCTGTTCCAGATCGTCGCGCTGCTTGCCATGGAACCGCCTGCCTATCAGGGATTTGGCGCCGTCCACAGCGAAAAAGCCAAAGTGTTCCAGGCCATACGGCCTCTGCACCCTGAAGACGTGGTGCGCGGACAGTACTCAGGCTACCGGAAAGAGCAGGGCGTGGCTAAGGGCTCGGATGTCGAGACGTTCTGCGCCCTGCGGCTTTTTATCGATTCGTGGCGCTGGGAAGGTGTGCCATGGTACCTGCGTTCCGGCAAATGTCTGGCTGCAACAGCAGCCGAGGTTTTGGTGGAGTTAAAGCCGCCACCGCAAAGGCTGTTCGACGATTCGGCGCCGGTGGTCGGTCGGCCCAATTATCTGCGTTTTCGACTCTCTCCCAACTCCGCAGTTGCCATCGCCGCGCGTGTCAAGCGTGCAGGCAAGGAATTCGTCGGCGACCAGCGTGAGCTCTATCTGCTGGATGAACAGCCGGGACAGGAAACACCCTACGAGCGACTTTTGGAAGACGCCATGGCTGGCGACGGGGCGCTCTTTATCCGTGAGGACGCGGTTGAGGCCGCCTGGGCTGCAGTCGATCCAGTTCTTAATGCACACCACAAGGCTCACCGCTACAAACAAGGCAGTTGGGGGCCGAAACAAGCTGATGCGCTTATTGCGGTAGATGGAAGCTGGCACAATCCAATATCAGTGAGGGAGTCAAAATGAAAGCTGCGGGCAAGATGGTGTTCCTGCTAACTATTGACAATACTCTACTCGATAGCGATCGTATCGTAGCCGATCTGGGGGACCATTTTGCGTATGAGTTCGGCGAAGAAAGCCGGGACAGATATTGGGAAATTTTCGAAGCGCTACGTATTGAACTCGGCTATGCGGACTATCTGGGCGCCTTGCAACGCTATCGTGTTGGTGCCATGAATGATCCGCGGTTGCTGCTGATGTCTGCATTTTTGATGGACTATCCGTTTGCAGAGATCTTGTACCCTGTCGCGCTCGACGTTATTGCTTATCTTCACCGTTGGGGATCAACGATAATTCTGTCGGATGGTGACGTGGTGTCCCATCTGTGCAAGGCACAGCGATTGGGTTTTGTGGGGCGCGGTCGAAGTCGGGTGCTTATTTATCTGCACAAAGAGCAAATGCTATTGAACTTTGATTTACACCTTAGTAATATCGAAATAGCGGGAGATCGGTAAAGCTGGGAACTTGCCCAACTACTTGTCTTCTATTTATCAGACGAGTAGGCTGACATGGCAAAGATACCTTATCCCGATGACTGGCCCGATATCGATACGACGCTCTACAACAGATCAATTAAGTTATTTAATGCGGTCAAAAACATATTGAGCGTCAATATTGAACTCTATGCCGATCCACAAACCTTGCAAGGCGATATCTTTTTATTCGATCATTTTTCTCGTTTTGAAACATTTATTCCGCAGTTCCTTATATATGAGAAAACGGGAGCTTACAGTTGCTCGATTGCTTCCGGGGAGTTCTTCGATGAGGATACCCTATTGTCGAGGTACCTTAAACAAGTTGGTGTTTTTCCACACGATCATGATCGCCTTTTTGCTTTACTGACCGGGCAGATTTTGCGCGGACGCAAAGTCATTATTTTTCCTGAAGGCGGTATGGTAAAAGATCGGCGGGTTATCGACAAGGAAGGAAATTACAGCATATTTTCGCGCATTACTGGAAACAGGCGCAAACAACACACTGGCCCTGCCGTTCTGGGTCAAGGTGTGGAAACTTTTAAAGCTGCTATCCGGTATGCCCAGAAGTCGAAAAATTTAGCCCAATTACAGCGCTGGAAAGAATTGCTGCAAATGGATAGTATTGACCAGTTGCTGGTAGTGGCGATGAAACCGACAGTCATCATTCCCGCCAATATTACTTTCTATCCGATTCGTGCTTCTGAAAATTTATTGTTTAAAAGTGTCAAATTGTTTTCAGATAATTTAAGTTTGCGTGAAACCGAAGAATTGCTGATAGAGGGCAATATCCTGCTCAAAAATACTGACATGGATATTCGCATGGGTAGGCCTGTTAATCCCTGTTGTCTCTGGGACTCGCTCACCCATACTCTGATGGATCAGGTAGCGCCGGATATTAAGACGTTGGATGATGTATTTACCTTAAGTTCCGCCGCTAGAAACTCAAAGCAACGTTTACTGGGCTCGTATTTTATCAAAAATGCTCAATGCTCCCGTAATCAATATATGGAAATAATTTATACCAATGTTACCATCAATTTAAGCCATCTGGCGTCAACGCTGATCATGTACTGCATAGAGCAGAGCCAAACAAACATCAATAAACTTAAGTTTTACAGCATACTCTATATTGCCATCAAATATTTGCAAAACAACACTGACGTCCATCTACACCGAAGCCTGCTAAATCCGGATTTTTATAACGACCTGATCAATGGTGGCAACGCGCGTTTCGATTATTTTATCAGTGTCGCTAAAGAAGACGGTCTCATTGCCGAAAATGCCGACTGCTACCAGTTCTTGCCCAAGTTATGTGCTGATTTCAGCTTTGATAGCATCCGGCTGGAAAATCCGATTGCTGTTTACAATAACGAGGCCGCGCCACTTAGGGCAATTCGCGACACTTTAATTACCGCTGTCAGCGAATTTAATAAAGCGGACCGTTATAAATTGGCTGCCTGGCATTTTGATGATGAATGCCGCACTTTAGCATGGGAAAAACGTAGTTTCTCAAAACCCCATTTCGCTGACATTAATCAATTGGAAATTGCCGTTGCCGACCCATCGCCTTTTTTCATCCAGCCGGAATACACCAATGGGTTCGGCATATTACTGATACACGGCTTGTTGGCTAGTCCCGCCGCATTAAGGGACTATGGTCGCTATCTGGCTAAACAAGGTTATACGGTATTAGCTATCCGGTTAAAAGGCCACGGTACCTCCCCATATGCGTTACGCGAACAAAGCTGGGAAGACTGGTATGGCTGCGTACAAAGAGGTTTCAACATTCTCAAGGCGTACTGTCAACGCATCTTCGTTGCCGGTTTTTCTACTGGTGGCGCATTAGCGTTGAAACTGGCTGCTGAGCATTATCCTGAAATGATTGGTATTATCGCCGTTTCCGTACCATTAAAATTCGTCAACCCGGCTTTAATGCTAGTGCCGTTGCTGCAGGCCGCCAATACGCTTATCAGGTCGGTTTCATCCTATGAAGGACTCAAACCATTTATCGAGAATGACACGGAGCATCCTGAAATTAATTACCGTTATGTGGCTGTTAGGGCTCTCTATGAATTGAGGCAGTTAGTTGCTCAGCTTGATGAATTACTACCACAGATTAACCTGCCTACATTGATTGTTTATGCAGATGAGGATCCAGTTGTATCATCCAGCAGTGCGCCGATCCTGTTCGATAAATTGGGTTCAAAAAACAAGAAGCTACATGCCATTGCTGCTCATCGTCACAATATTCTGATGGAAAATATCAATGGAACCTGGCAAGTAATTGGCAGATTCTTGAACGAATTACGCGTCGTTTCCGGAGGGAACAGCAACCTTGACGGCAGTGTGTCCAAAGGTTCTGCCGCAAAGTCTGTCAGTTTAAGAGATAACGGGCCAATTGTAGTAATTAAAAAATCCGATGATTAGCGTTATAGACGCGCATTTTCCACAAGATGTCATTTTCCACGCTGTTTTTTTACGTAAGGTATGGTGCTTCTTATTGTGACAGTGATTGATTCTTTAGGTGTTCGTCAACAGAACATTTTGCAATTCATGCTGGAAAACAAGGGCGGAGTGATGGAAAACGGCTTTCAATATTTGCCACCAATCAGCGTTGAGTTTTCCAGTCAGAAAATCTGCATGTGTAATAATATCAACATGATAGTTGGTATCTACTGGAAAATTTAAACGCTCTTTTGTTGTAAAATTGGCAAAATTTGGACGCCGTTTTCCAAATCTGGGGTAGGGCAGCGTACTCAACAGTTAGCCGATAAGCTGGTTAAAGAAGCACCGGCAGAACTGGTAAAAGAAGTTATCGATGGCACAAAAAGTTTGAATAAAGCCATTAAAGAAATTTCACCGCCAAAGATTGTAGTACCTAAGCCCGTTTCGGTTGCCGAGCCAGAACCCGAGGTAAACCATGAAGATCAGTTGAGCGATGCTGACAAGTTGAACAGCATCATTGACGAACAGCAGGGAGTGATAAAGGCTTTGGAAGCGGATAACACTGTTATGCTGAAAGTGTTTGAATCTGACGATAGAATTTCAGTCTTGATTGAAAAGGTTAAAAAATTAACCGAACTGAACAGGGTTTTAAATGAGCACATCAATGAAGTGATGAATGAAAAGGAAGAAGCGATTAAGACTGCCAATTACTGGAAAGATAAGTTCTTAACACTTGAATCCGAACTTAACCAGGCAACAAATTAACATCCCAACCCAAGAGAAAACCACAATGTTCACGCTACCCTCCATGTGGAATCTGATCATCTCCACCGTTATTTGGAGGAGCATGGCTTGCCCAAGGGCATGATACGCGGCACTCTGGTATTTGCACTTGCTTCCCTGGTGTCATGGGGTTCAGGAGAAATGATGGACTGGGCGCAAGAAAAAAAAGAGGGGCCGCAACCAGTGGCGCAAACCTCGGATGATTTGTTGCAACTGCTGAAGATGGTTGTTCAGGCACAACCAGTAGTCGCAGAAATCAGGGGGTCTGGCTCATATTAGAAGCCTAATGGTGGTCTCTATGTTGATTGGACAGTCTTATACTTTGCACCGAGCATGTTTTACTATTTGAGGATTTACGCATGACTACTAAACGATCATGGAGAGCTACGCCTCCCAAGAAAAGTAAGCCGAGTGCCCCTGAGTCTACGCAATTAATCCTAAAAGAAAAAGCAGACTGGCTAATTAATGATGTTATGAAGCCCGAGTATATGAAACCGGCTCCAACTAACGACGACTTTAACTATATTGCCGATATTTATAGTAAATGGTACAGGAATTATTTTTACTTTTGTGCGACCTATAACTGCCCGAGCGCAAATGCCATATCGCTATCTTTTGAGACAAAATTTGCACGCATGGAATATGTTGCTGCAAATCGGTTTAATCTTGCGTACATGCGGCATACCGGTCAATGGCTTGAAGTATATTTCAGGATATTTCGATGGATGAGTGTCTAAGAATGATTGAGGAAAATCCCATTTTTATGCCTTAACATTGGAAAACGGCGTCCAATATTTGCCAGCAATCCGCGTTAAATTTTTCAGTCAAGAATTATAAAAAACAATAATACCAACATGATAGAGAGTTTATACTGGAAAATTAAACGCTCTTTTGTTGTAAAATTTGCAAAATTTGGACGCCGTTTTCCATGTGGTTAATAAACGGAGGCACGATTGGCGAAAGAAAGGCTTCTATATTTTTCACTAATTATCGCCATCTTATTGTTTTAATGACATTAGTCGTTTTAACTGATTGGGAAAGCTGACGCAGGGTGTGTAAAAAATTCGACGCTGTTTTCCATGCTGGAAAGTTCAAACGCTCTTTTGCTGTAATATTGGCAAAATTTATACGCCGTTTTCCATAATAATTATTATTGTCTGGAAAATTTTCAATGTTGATTTGTATAGTTACCTGGTAAATTTTTCATAGGGATTCCCATTTCCAAACAACTTCTCAGTGCATTGGGTTAGCCTCCAACATGCACGCAAAATGTTGGGTGTATGTTAACTCACTAACGTATTTTTTTGCGACTTTTCACTTAAAGTTTCCGGTTATTTTCTTGTGTTTTTTTTGCAAAAAATAATCTAAAAAAAATACAAAAAAATGCGATATTTTTGCTTTGATAACACCAATAAAATTTGCTTCTCTGTACGTTACTGCATCAATAGTTTTGCAAACTAATAACACTATCGATTTGTGCAAAAAAGTTGCAAAAAAGTTGCAAATTAGTTGCATTTTGGAGAAAGGGTTATCTCATCAAAGAATACTTGAACTTGTTATAAAAAGGGTAGGGGGATTTGCGAACAAGTCGCTGTCCAGTAGGTTGATCAGGTGATCAAGTCGATGTCCGAAGTCTGATTCAGCTCTGTCAGTAAATGCTTCGATAGCCATGAGCAATACTCTGGTTCACCAGAATATGCTATTGACTGGTAAAGATTACATGCTGAAGAACAATTATAGGATTTTAGTTA